>Ga0208128_1000316_pt1 | contig 20540 bp, 17 predicted proteins | sample ETNtaG_35_FD_185758 | JGI IMG/M metagenome (GOLD analysis project Ga0208128, IMG submission 185758) | Marine microbial and viral communities from oxygen minimum zone, Eastern Pacific Ocean - ETNP201306PF51B (SPAdes) (version 2) | ecosystem: Environmental > Aquatic > Marine > Oceanic ... | reverse complement strand
TGCCCATGAGATCGAACTGTATGGATTTAAAGATAAGGTGCCGTCAGAAGAGAAGGCACAACCCGATGGTGAAACACTGTTTTAGTGGTCTGATTAAGTAGGATTATCCTTGAGGTGCAACTTTCTAAAGTAGGGAGACGCAATTGAAACAGGCATCAGGAAAATTTTTAATCCGGCTAATCCGGCTAATCCGGCTAATCTGGTTAGGTATAACGACTATAATGACTATAACGGCTGTCAATCGAGTTGCGTCAGCTGATTTACCGCTCGACCAGATTCAACTGCCGACCGGTTTTTCGATTGAAATTTTCGCTGAAGAGGTGCCTGGTGCCCGGTCGATGACCGCTAGCCCTGACGGGGTTCTGTTTGTCGGCACCAGGGGTGATCGGATCTATGCCATCCAGGATATGGATCAGGATATGGTGGCCGACCGGGTCCAAGTCCTCTGGCAGGGCCTAAATACGCCCAATGGGGTTGCTTTTCGAGACGGTTCGCTCTACGTGGCAGAAATCAATCGAATTCTACGTTTTGAGGATATTCTGGCCCATCTAAACCAACCTATCGCTCCCATGGTGATCAACGACACTTTACCGACCGATCGGCATCACGGCTGGAAGTTTATCCGTTTTGGTCCTGATGGTCTGCTCTATATACCGGTGGGTGCCCCTTGCAACGTCTGCCTGAGAGAAGATAAGCGATATAGCTCGATCCTGCGTATGAAACCCAACGGAACCAATCTAGCTGTTTTTGCGCATGGGGTTCGCAATACGGTTGGGTTTGACTGGCATCCGATTACCCGGGAACTCTGGTTCACCGATAACGGTCGTGACCATATGGGAGACGACATGCCGCCGGATGAGTTGAACCGTATTCCAGAACCTGATCTCCATTTTGGATTCCCTTTCTGCCACGGTGTAGATATTGCCGACCCACAGCTCAGGCAAGGGCGCAATTGTGCTGAGTTTCAACCTCCAGCCGTTAAGCTGGGTCCACACGTCGCTGCTTTGGGTATGCGGTTTTATGCCGGTAAAATGTTTGGCTCGGACTATCAAAACGCGATTTTTATCGCTGAACACGGCTCCTGGAATCGCACCACGCCCATCGGCTACCGGATCACCATCGTCGATCCTGAGACCTTGACATACCAGGTCTTCGCTCAAGGTTGGTTGCAAGAAAATGAGCGTGCTTGGGGCCGGCCGGTGGATGTCCTGGTCTGGTCCGATGGATCTCTATTGGTGTCGGATGATCGAGCCGGTGCCATCTACCGGATCTACAGAAAGTCAACCACATCGGTTCAACCTGGCCAGCATCGGTTGACCCAATGGGCTAAACAAAAATCTCCGCTACGCTAATACGAATGCGCGTCTATCTCGAATTTGGGCGCAAGTCGTTCCAAAAGATGTTGCAGTACCGGACGGCTAATCTGGCTGGGATGGCCACTAATCTCTTTTTTGGAGCCGTTCGGGTACTGATCTTCACCGCTTTTTATCAGGCCAGTACCGCGGAACAACCGCTTAGCTTACATCAAGTTGCAACCTATGTTTGGTTGAGTCAATCGTTTCTAATGGTCATTCGTATGTGGGGGAGACCAGAGGTTTCTGATACTATTCGGGACGGGTCAGTGGCTATGCAACTAACTAAACCGGTCGATTTTCAGTTTTACTGGCTGGCTGATGAATTTGGTAAAAGCACCTACTTTCTCCTGATGAGAGCTCTCCCCAGCCTGCTTTTTTCTATCTTCCTCTTCCGAATCATGATCCCCGCTGACCCGCTGACCTGGTTAGCCTTCCTGACAGGTATCCTACTGGCAGTGGTTTTGAACCAGAGCTATATTGTGGCGGCATTCTCCTCAACTTTCTGGACTCTTGACGCCACCGGGGTTGGAGGGTTTTGCTTCGCCCTGCAGACGTTTTTCTCCGGCTTTGTTGTGCCCATTGCCTTATGGCCGGATTGGCTTCAGCAGATTGCCTCTCGACTTCCGTTTGAAGGAATGATCAATTTTCCCTTTAGCATCTATCTAGGTGAGGTCACAGGGGTTGATATCCTAGTTGGCTTTGGCAAACAGATTCTGTGGATCGCCTTCTTTGTTTGTATAGGGCGATGGGGTATCCGTCGTGGTCTGACCAAACTGGTGTTGCAAGGCGGATGATACCACATCACTTACGCCTCTATTTTCACTTTGTTCTGGCCCGGATTCGAACTCAGACGGCTTATCGCACCTCTTTTCTACTCGATGTAGCCTCGAATTTCCTGATAACGGCACTTGATTTTTCGATGATCTGGTTAATCTTTGAACGGTTTGGCAACTTAGCGGACTGGTCGATGTGGCAGGTTGGGTTTCTGTATGGGATTATCTCTATTTCATTTGGACTGTCAAATATGGTCGGACGAGGGTTTGATCTCTTTCAGGATGAAATCAGGCTTGGAACCTTCGATGACAAGTTAATTCGCCCCTACTCCACCTTTTACCTGATTCTAGTTCATCAGTTCGACCTCAAGCGACTGGGCAAGATCGGGCAAGGACTGATCTTTTTTTTGATAGCTAACGCTAAACTGTCGATGAGTTGGAGCATCGGTAAGGTGATTTTCTTGCTGGCTACCATTGTTGGTGGTACCTGCTTTTTTATCGGCCTGATGGTGGTTGGTGCCACCCTCTGCTTCTGGACTGTTCAGTCGATTGAGTTCATCAATATCTTCACCCATGGCGGCAACGAAGCGGGTAATTTTCCCATCTCGATTTATAAAGACTGGTTTCGCCGCCTCTTCACTTTTGTCATTCCATTAGCTTTTGTAAACTATTTCCCCACACTCTATCTATTGGACAAAGCTGATCCACATGGCGCACCTGCTATTTTAGCCCTGATCTCCCCTCTAGTGGGGATTATTTTCTTAACTGTTTCATCTCAGATCTGGCGATTTGGGGTCAGTCACTATCAAAGTACCGGTCACTAAATAACCGCCAACGACACTAATCGTCGAGTTGACAGGAGCAGATTGGGTGTGCTAATCTGAGAGCGGTTTGTCGATAGGAGAAGGGAAATGCTAAATATTGCTTTAGTTGGAGCGGGCCGACGAGGTGCAGGCGCACACCTACCAGTGATAGCTAAACTGAAAGACACCTATAACCTGGTTGCTATCTGTGATATGGAACAGGACGCGGCCGAAAAATATGCCAGGCAGTACGGTGCAAATGCCTATACCAACGTCCGGGATCTAGTCGAAAAGGAGGATCTGGACGTAGTAGACATCACTGTTCCGGGTCAGGCTCACCATACTATCGCCTGTTTTATGGCTGATCACGGTGTACATATCGTTTGTGAGACACCGATTGCGTCTACCTTGCCGATGGCTGACCTGATGATCGAGTCAGCTAAGCGAAATCAGGTCAAACTGGAAATTGCTGAAAACTACTACCGGGCACCACGAGAACGGTTTTTGTCTGAGGTGATTAATGCGGGCGTAATCGGTGAGGTAGGACGAATCTACCGTATCTTTTACGAAGGTGGCTACCACGGCATGAGCATGTTGCGGCTACGTGCCAACGGTTATCCGAAATCGATTCTGGGCATCACGCAATCTACCCCGGTGATTCCGATTATCGATCGAATGAAGCGGCATCACACCAGCGATAACTGGTCGCTCGGATTTCTGGAGTTCGACAATAATGCTACTGCCATTATGGTCTATTCTAATGTGATCCACGCTCGCTCACTGGGTCGCGGCCAGGGCGGTATCTCCCAGATCGATGGTAGTGCTGGGACCGTTGTAGGCGAAGAGATCCATGTGGTGCCGGCCGAGGATCTACAGACCGGGGCCAAAAGCGTCGGCTACCAACCAACCCGCCAGATGATCGACGTTGATGGGACTTCCGTAATTAAAGAGATCCGCTTGGAACTACCTGACCGGCAAATCGTCTGGGAGAATCCGTTGCACCATTATCCGCTCAGCGAGGGGCAGATTCCAGTGGCAGATGAATTGCTGAGTATCGCCCAGGCGGTAACAACCGATCAAGAACCGGCTTATGGGGCTGCTTTGGGGAGGCTGGATCAAGAGATGAATCTGGCCATGAGTGAGTCAGCCAAGAAAAGTCGAGAAACCTTGACTTTCCCCTTGACCGATATGACAGAAACTGAAGCCCAAATCCATCAAAGTTACCAGGAAAATTTCGGTCATCCAATTGATGATATCGAGGCAGGGATTGACATCTTCTTCCCTCGACGTTAACGACTAACCTTGAATGGGAAACAGTAGCCGGTTTCAGGGAGTGGGAACGCTCTATATCGTTAGCACGCCAATCGGTAATTTGGAGGATATCACTTTCCGTGCGGTACGCATCTTGTCAGAGGTAGACCTGATCGCGGCTGAGGATACCCGGCATACCAGGCGACTGCTACAGCACTATCAGATTTCGACTCCGGTTACCAGTTTCTACAAGGACAATGAACACGGCAAGTCGAAACGGCTGGTCGATCAATTACGGACCGGCCAATCGGTGGCTCTGGTCTCGGATGCAGGCACCCCCACCATTTCAGATCCGGGGTACCGATTAGTGGTGGATGCGCTGGAAGCCGAGGTTCCGGTGATCCCGATTCCGGGGGTAACTGCTTGTATCGTGGCTGCTTCTGTAGCCGGGTTGCCTTTGCACAACTTTGTGTTCGAGGGCTTTTTATCGCCCAAATCAGGTCGCCGTCGACGGCGCTTAACCGAAATCGCCACTGAAAAACGAACCTTGATTTTCTATGAATCGCCCCATCGGGCACTCAAATTTCTTCAGGACGCTTTGGAGATCTTGGGCAATCGGCGCATTTGCGTGGCGCGAGAGCTGACTAAAAAGTTTGAGGAACTGTTTCGGGGTCAGTTAGCAGAAGCAGTGGATAAATATCAGCAGACGCAACCAAAGGGGGAATTTACTCTGGTGATCGAGGGAGCAACTGATTCAACAACCTAATTAGTTCGTCGTTCCCTTTAGCTAGTTGGTAGACCTGTTCAATCTTTTCGGCTTCAGTTTTCGAATCTTGAGCAAGTGGGGGTTGCTGTGTGGGAATTGGTAGTGGACTGCTAACGTAACTGGCACCCTCTGTTGTTTCTACCTGATCCGCTAGCGGCCACAGAACTTCGTAGCTACGTGGATTAAGGCGATCGTAGCTGACTTTGACGATCGTCCACGGATAGGTTTCCGGAATCAGAATTACCCAGTCAAGCGTGTCTCCTCGATCTGAATGTTGCCGATCAACTTTCAGGTGCCGATCTTGATTTGGATCGCCCTTTTTAATCCAGTTAGAACGACCAAAATCGTCATCTTTAAAGTGACCTATCTCTAACCAGTTTCGACCCGCGCCGTTGGGTTTGGTGGTGACGGTTACCTTTTCCATCTCTGTGACAAGTAAAAATACGAGGTTAATTTGGATATATTTTGCCACAGAGTGGCGTCGAATTTCAATCTAGTTGTCCGAACCTTCGACGTTAGCATCTACTTTCTGGATTCCCGCCTAGAAAAAGATCATTGGAATGACAGTTGAACTGTTATTTAACCTTTTCTGACCTTTGGATATCCATGAATTTAATTCACGGCGAATTAAATGGCTGATAGGAATCTCCTCCATAATTGCCACCATCAGCTGTGAATTCCTAATTCTTTGTTGAGTGAGCAATAACGATCGTTTGGAATATATCTGAGCAGGTTATAGTTTCTCAAACTAAGGTTCGTAATTGCTTGCCATCGGTGAAGCCTTCTGCTCGTCCGCTCAACTCATCTATCAAGGTTGAACGCCAGTAGTCCCTCTCATCTCGGTGTGCTGGACCTGAAGCCAGGTTGATCATCTCATTCGGATCATTGGTCAGGTCAAAATAGTGTTCCCCGCCGGTACCAGGATACCAGATATATTTCATTTTACCGTTTGTCAAGTATTGCATCCCACTATTGAGGGTTGGGATTTGAGCACATTCTCCATGTACATATCCCCGCCAATCAGCTGCCGGATTTTCGATAATCGGTAATAGGCTTCGACCATTGACACTATCTGGAATATCGACCCCAGCTAACTCTAAACAGGTGGGCATAATATCCATCAATTCCACCGGATGATCCAGTACTTTTTCCTGCTTAATTCCCAGGCTGGACGGGAACCGGATTAAAAATGGCACTCGAGCCGAGGCTTCAAAAGCATTTCGTTTTCGAATCCACTGATGGTCACCCAACATTTCGCCGTGGTCAGAGACAAAGATCACTACGGTATTTTTCGGCAACACCTCCATAATCCGACCGATTTGATCATCGATATGGTTAATACAGCCGTAATACCCGGCTTGCATCTGTTTTTGAACCGCCGCCTCCAGATTAACCCGCCAGGCATTAACGGGTAGTCCACGTTGTGGTTGATCGAACACTTTAGCCCAATCCCCTACGATGGGTTCCGGTAGATCCATCTGCAGATACCGATCGAAGTAAACGGCTGGTGGGGTCAGCGGTTGGTGCGGCTGATGGAAGCTAACTTTCAAAAAGAAGGGCACTGTCGGATCTCGTCTCTCCAGAAAGTTGAGGGCACGGTCAGCACACCAGTTACTGAAATGAAACCGTTCCTCTAGATGAAAGGGACGGGCTGGGTATCCGTTAACACTGGCACCATGGGCCAGACCTGCTCTAGGTTGTGTCACCCCTTGGCTGATTAGAAAACGCTCATAATCATCCAAAACTGGGTCCGGTCTGGGACTATCCGACCAGTCCGAGGAGTTAAAGCCGTAGAGTTTGCGGGGAGGGGATAGGTGCAGTTTACCCACCAGGTGTGTTTGATAGCCTTCTTTGGCTAGTCCACCGGGCAGGGTGGGACCATCCAGAAGTGCGTGGTGGTTCATAAAAACGCCGTGTGAACTGGCTTTTTGTCCTGTCATTAAAGTACGACGAGCGGGGACACAGACTGGACAGGCACTGTAACCTCGACGAAAACGGATGCCGTGCGATGCAATTTCGTCCAGATAAGGCGTCTGGAGCACGGGATGTCCATCTATCCCCAGGCAATCCCCTCGTTGTTGATCAGTCATCAATAGTAAAATATTGGGACGGTCCATGGGCTCTCCTTTTTTTATACTGGTGGTTTGTAAGCTGGCCTTGGATGACAGTAGTAATTGTCACTAGAGATGGGGCTTTTGTTAGTTTTTAATCCACCTATACATTTGTATAATTTAGCTTAACAGAAAACTAGAGTCAAGATTTGAACCACGATTATATTAGACTTGATTTCATTTAGCGATAATTTACATTTGGTTGTAATCATTAACGACCTGGATCACGATTAGGAATGCTTACCTAGACTCAACTTCACCATCCTTCTTCTCATCTTATCCGTTCATAAACTGGTTTAAATCGAAGCCGGATAGAAAAACTTCGGCCAACTTTCAAACTAGCATTGAAAACACATCAATCTTCATCGGTTGTAGTTGCACCAGACAAACGCAACGGCGAAGTATTTTTTTTTGTTACGAGAACACTTGAGTCACCGCCCCCGCAAATGCCTTAACTCTAAGACATCTGTGATGGTATTTTCTCAACCTCTGCCCGGCTACGCTTGACACTCGAATCAAGAACCCATAAATTTCCATGGGAAAGAGAACTCATCAATGATAATGCGAACATCTTTTTTATCGATCACAATTCTGGTTATGGTATTTTGTCATTCCGGAAAAGCGGTTGACAATTCGGCTGTATTATATTTTTCTTTTGGTAGGGGAAAGGGCATGATGTCAAAGACGATTCCCTAACCCAAAACGATAGTAAAATCCAAGGTGATGCCAAATGGAAAAATGGTAAAATCGGCTAGGTGATGCGTTTTGATGACAAAGGTTTTGTTGAGATACCATACACCGAAGATCTGAACCCTACCAAAGTGCATAAGTTACTTAAACGAGATCCACAAATCAGCATCTGAAGATCTGATCTGTGTTTAAAGGAAACATGATGAGACCTTATATCGATTGTCATAACCACATTGGACTTACCATTAACCGTGTTCCGCCCGTGGGGCAAAATACGGCTATGTGCTTGTCTCGCTTTGCTGAAACCAACATCTATGCGGCGATCTCCATGCCGACGGCAGTTGGCAGCCTAATCACCCGAGGCGTCGATGATATCTGGGATCAAAACGCCGTTATTGCTCGTGCCGGACAGGCATTCCCAGATCGATTTCCTATTGGATTAGCCTTGATTGAGCCTCGATTTGGCCAACGTGGGATCGAGGAGGTAGAAAGAGCAATGAGCGAACTGGGACTGGTCGGTATCGTTGGCCATCCTCCAGTTCGGGAAGATGCCATCCCCTTCATTGAAGCGGCAGCCGCTCGTGGCGGATTGTGCAACCTACACCTGCACGACCGACTGATGGCTGATATCGCACGGATGTTTCCGACGGCCCAGTTTATCGTTCATGCCAGCACTTACGCAACTGACAACTTCGCCCGCTTTGATAATATCTGGTTCGAGGTGGTTCAGTATCCAGATGCCAGAGACTCTGAATGGGATTTCACCGCTTTAGCCAATAAGGTAGGGCAAGACCGAATTATCTTTGGGGCTGATCTGCCTTACTACGACTATCGCTTTCTGCAGCGAATTATCGAGGAAGCCGGTTGTTCAGAAGATCTGAAAGATCGAATTGCCTATCGGAATATCGTTCCACTGATCCAGCGCTACAACCCTGACTGGCAACTGCCGGCCGAGGCAATTCAGACGCCCAGGATTTATGATCCGGAAGAGCTATGGGCGCACAATCCGCAAATGCCCGACCGATTGACGGTCTACGCCTAGCCGGTTGTCAACGGCTATAAACCCAGAACCTGACTGATATCGTGCAGTCCGTTCGGGGCATTGATCACCCAGCGGGCGGCACGAATAGCACCGCCGGCAAACGATTCCCGGCTATGAGCGCGGTGTGTGACCTCCAACCGTTCCCCGGTTCCAGCAAAGAGAATGGTATGATCGCCAACGATGTCACCACCGCGGATAGCGTGAATGCCGATCTCTTTCTTCGTTCTTGCTCCAACCATGCCCTCTCGTCCGTAAACACCGGTCTGTTGTAGATCCCGATCCAGTGCATCGGCCAAGACCTCGGCGATACGGATAGCCGTTCCACTGGGCGCATCTTTCTTGATGTTATGGTGGGCTTCGAGGACCTCTACATCGTAATCGTCACCCAGGGCCTTGGCCACCAGGTGAACGGCTTTTAAGAGGACATTGACACCGAGGCTCATATTGGGCGACATCAGGCACGGTACCTGTTGGGCCAGATCACTAATCTCTTGCAATTGTTCTTCGCTTGATCCGGTGGTACCAATTACCATCGCTTTTTGACCCAGTTCCCGGTTGGCTTCCGCCACCTGACGAAGGTGTTCTACAGTCGGTACCGGGGCTGAAAATTCGATCACTACATCGCCATCCTCAATTACTTTGGTCAAGTCGCTGACAACCGGTATACCTAGCCTCCCAACACCCGCATTCTCGCCAGCATCCTGACCCAGATCTGGATGGTTGGGTGCGTCGACTGCGCCAGCCAGTACCATGTCTTCTTGCTGATCTACCAGCCGGATCAGCATTTTTCCCATCTGCCCAAAAGCCCCGCAAATAATAATCCTGATATTCGGACTACTCATAATATCTCAATTTCTCCTTCACTTACAATTTTCTTAACGTAATCATTTCACCAATTTGATTTAACCAAAACTGCCACCCTCCGGTCAGCACGCTTTTCCCAACCGAGCTGAGATCGGAGCTAACAAGGCCAGCCAAAGTAGACAGTACGCACCTCTACCAAACTACTGACCTTCTAATCAGGGATGCATATCTTGTCTAGTCGCAATTGCAGTTCTAACGATAGCTGTGTGTTTCAGGCCACATTATCTGAACTAATGTCATCTGAATTAATGCCGTTTCCTGTTTTCGATATCGATCTGGTACAGAATTTCCCCCATCTCCTCCACACTCAGTTCTTGCCTCATATCCGTATTCTCAACTTTTGTTCTCTCCAGATAAGTTCGTGTTTTATCGTTCAATACACCGTAAAAGGCACGCACTTCCGGATCAGGATGATCAAGACACAGTGCAGGCGGCATTATCGAGTCGTTACTTAAAAAGGGTCGATCTCTATGGCCGTAGTAGATCTGCACCGTCTTTCGTTCCCGTTGGGTAATTCGGGTGGTCGCTGTATGTAGGACCGCAACATTGAACAAAATAGCAGTGCCAGCCGGTCCGTGTAAGTCGAGCCCATTAGCCCGATCTAACTGTTCTTCTATCCCCAGCACCTCCTGGTCAATTCCTTCAGGCGAAATCGAAAAACAGTGGGTCATTTGATCCACATCAGCCAGGTAGACCATCAGTTGGATATAGTCCATTCGCAACGGGTGGTCAAACCAGTGTGGACGATCTCGATGCCAGCCCTGGTTGGGTTGGCCATCATAAGGTGCCATATGTCGAATGCAAATCTCCGAAAAACAGACGGGACCACCCATCAGGGTCTGTAAGGGGGCCATCACCTCGGGGTGACGGATGAGTTGGTCGAATTCCGGGGCGCTGGCCAAGCTATCGCAATTGATGGTTTGGTGATGCCCAAACTTATACCAGTAGCTTGGATAGTTCGCTCGATCCCGATCGAAAGCATCTAAGAAATACTGGACCTCATCGTCGGTAAAAATTTTACCCAAAGACACGTAGCCGTGGGTTTGAAAAAACTGGTAATCTTCTGCTTGCATTTCTTTGGCTCCCGAGTTTCTTTATAAAAAGTTTCTCACGACACAACAAAATCATGTAGAAACAGCCTCAAATGAGTTATGGTAGGGGTTACGTCCCAACTCATTAGAAGCCTAAAATGGAGAATACATCATGACAAAAGTTATTGCAAGTTCAATTGAATTGGAACCAAGCCAGGATTCAACTACTTAGCTGAGCAGCCGCCATTGAAAATAAAAAACGTGGCTATAAAGCTCCTTGGGGGCAAAACAGGTCTCGATAGCAGAGCGGTAAATGAGAGATGTGGCAAGAGTAGAATTCGCAGCTAAAGTCAATGTGCAGATTCAAGCACCTATAAGAATATCGCTGCAACTGTCAATCCGCAGGTTAGATTCGAGATTTTAAATGTAGGTTGGGGTAAAAAAGAAGGTGAGTCGAAGAAATTGACCCACCTTACACAAGAAGGAAGTTTAGAAGATACTATAATTGTCGTTTGATTCTGATCCGACTTGAATCCTCGAAACAAAAAAGGCGAGCCTGTTAATGCTTGCCTTGGTTGTTCTTCTTTCCCACATTTCGCACAGATTGTGAGTTTGAACTCAAAATAGATCAGTATAGCCTTTCGATTCGCAGTGGTATTTTCGCTCGGTTTTTAGCAACTATTTGGGTGTGTATATCCTGACCGAGAAGAATTAAGTTTTGGTTACTGGGTTCAATCCGTTCGATAATTGCATGGGTTGAATTTAAGCCACCTAACCACCATCGACTATCAGAGATGTAAACGAGATCGGATGTTTTGGCATTGAGCGCATCTGCTAGTGACTGGGATATAGACACAAACGGTAGTTGATGTGCACCCGTTCTGGTTATTTCTTCATCTGAGATTACCGGTAAAGCAGAATCGAATTGGCTTTCTCGTTCTTGGCCGGCAGATCCTTTATACCGTTCCAATGCCTTTTCAATTGTTCCCCACACGTATCCGTTTTGCTTCTCAAACGGTTCTGGAGAGGTGAAAAAAGTGGTGATAAATCCAATTACGGTACTGATAGACAAGCCATAAAAAGCACGCATAAATTTATACTGGCTCATACCAGAAAAGATACTGCTCCCAGATGACTTCATCGGTACGCCATGGGCAAAAGGGCTGATAATTTCCGGTAAAAACAGTGAAAAGACGATTGCTCCCATTCCACCGACCAGGGTAAATAAAGCGGCTTTCCGAGTATAACGACGCCAAAAAACACTAAGCAAAAGGGCGACGACTAAAGGTGGGGTGACAGCAGCGGTAAAGGCGCCGTGAGCTTCGTAAATTGTTTTGAAAGACATAAAGACCGGAACCAGAAGTACACCCAGCAACGTGACCGATACCGAACTCCAGCGGGCAACTTTTAAAAGTTTCTTCTCGGATGCATCGGGATCAAATAGCGGCTGATATATATCATTAACTACAATGGCTGCGATGGCTGTGATAAGTGTGTCTACCGTCGACATCAATGCTGCTGTCATGGTTGCCAGGATTAGTCCGAAAACGCCCGGCTTACTTAAGAACTCGGAGGCAACAAAGAAGGCTTCATCTGCTCTGATATTTGGCGGTAACATTCCTGCATGAACCAGTGCTTTTGCTACCCATCCACCCGAGGCAACCACAACTGCCGCGATTGGCATCAAAACCAGTACCACTACCAATATGGATTTTCTGCCATCCATTAGCGATTTCGCTGACATGAACCTCATGGCAAATCCCTGGTTTAAAAAAAAGAACATGGCTGTATTGGCCATGCCATCTTGCCAAAATATACCGACACTTGGGAAGGATGGATCTGAATTGAAGTTAGGAAAAGCCAAGCGGTGCGCACGAGGAAGATGTCCCCAGAATTGTTCCAGCCCACCGAGATGATTAATCCCTAGAAATAGTATAAGTATCCCTGTTGCGAGCAGCATCACTCCTTGAAAGAGATCTGTCATAATCACGCTGGTCTGTCCGCCGGCCGTAACATAGACCGCAGATATTGCCGCCACCAGAACTGCGGATGTTAGGATCGGCCATCCTAGCAGAATGTTTAGCACCTTCCCCATAGTGAACAGGTTTACGCCGACGTAGCCGATTAGGTAAATTAAGATGAAGGCGGTTACCCACCCGCGCACCTGTCGGTCAAACCGCTGCTCAAAGTATTCAGGAATAGAGGTTAGCCGGGAAAAATACATGATAGGGAGCCAGCCAAATAAGAGTAATGGCAGCCACATCCAGTCATTGGAATAGGTTTGGCTGCTACCTAACCCGTAGGCATAGGCAACACGGCTATATTTGACAAAGCTGTAGGAACCGATAGTTGTTGCCAGCAAACTGAAGGTAATGAGCCACCACGAGAACCGTTGACCTCCGAAGAAAAAGTCTTTTAAGGTTTTCTGTCTGCGGCTAAATCTGGTGCCAACAATCAGGATGATGATGAAGTAAACGACCATAATCCCATAATCCAGAGGGGTTCCCAAAGCGGATTTTCTGGTTTCCTGTCCGGTGTAAGGTACAGCATCCAACTCAGACATCGGTGCAAATTGTAGATGGCCATGAAGGGCAAAGAAGAACAGGAATGTTACCAACAGCACCAGAAGGTTTCGGAACTTGCCACTGGAAATTCCGATATACCCTTGTTTAAAAGCGTAGAATAACCCGATACCGAATACAGTCAACCCTATGACATACTGATAAATAAAATGGCTCATTTTATATTGTACATTTCACTACACGACAAAATTTAACAGGTTAAGTTAGCTTGGAATCTATAGCTTTTAACCAAAGGTGGATACATTGAAGTAACTGCTGGATTCGGTCGGTTAGATTAAGCAGAAGATACTGCAATTAGTCTAAGTCTAAGTCTAAGCCGCATCTGAAGATGTTTCGGTTTTGTAGCTATATTTTTTGATTTTCTTTTTTATCCAAGATGTTGGAGGAGTAACAGAATCGAGCTGAAAATGGACCCATTGACGGGATCCATTGTCCATCATGCACGAGTGTCTGAGAACCAGCTTGTGCCCACGCCTGCTATAATCACTTCGCACTCAAGCAAAACGGGGCTCTCTCTAGGCACAACCACCGGTTTCACGCTAGCGTCTCGTTTTTTAGGCGATCGGTCTGGGGCAAGACTTTCGAATGTGATATATCACACGGTACACATTCAGTCAAGATTAATTCTATAAAAAATGGTAACTGAGTCATTGCCTTGAACAGTTGTCGCAGTTGAAGCACAGAGGTTCTATCGAGCTATCGACCTTTAGACAGCTATTGAGATTAGAGTTGCAACGAGATGAGAAGACACGAAAAGCAGTATTACACACGCTGATAGGGCGCATAATAACAGCTCATCCAGACCAGAAAATAGAGGTAGAATTTAGAACAGGAGAATAAAGTGGAGAAAATTGCTGACAGGGATCATGACTCCCCCCACTACGGTATTTCGAATCCGTCACATAAAATTGAGAAACCGGTCGCCACGATCTAAGTAGATGACATAAAGCTGATAAAACAAAAAAACCTTCAGGTAGGATTCACCTAAAGGGATTTTTGCGCAACTCCAGGTTAAGCTGAAGACTATTTCAGAATCACCATCTTCCTGGTTTCTGTATAGTCACCCGCCTGAGGCATCAGGCGCGCTTGCGATTGATAGAGATAGGTGCCTGAGCCCACCTGCTCTCCGGTTTCTGTCTGGCCATCCCAATAAATAGCTTTCTCTGTCTGGCTGTAACTGCCGGCTGTTAGATGGCCCAACTCCATTTTCCTGACAGTTTCACCCGTTACATCACAAACGGTCAGCCTCACCTCCGCATCCTAACTCAGTTGGAAAGGTATTCAGGTCTCTGGATTGAAAGGATTAGCTATCGACGGTTCCATCATTAACCTTGAAGGCAAAAGAATCGGCCCCATTGTAATTAGCACTGGGAGTGTATGTTAGGTTGGTCAACCACTGTATAGGTCAAGCTATTATTGTCGGCATCAGTACCCGCCACCGTAATCGTGACTGTGGCGGGCGAAGCATAGAAAGTCAATCGGAGACAGGATTCGTCCCTCGCACGCCAGATGGGGAAACAACCCAATAACTCAGTGCTGCGTCGCCCTACGGGGATGGAGTCACCCTACCTCCTTTCGTTGGGTTTTTGGGCCAAGCAGTCAAAGAGCTATTCCCATCAGATTCTATGCCAGAACCACAACTTTGGCTTCTACCAGGATCATCACATTTACTTGGGGCCTGCGAGAAATATTTATTTAGCTTACAACTTATTACGAACTGCTCTTGTTCAGCGGACAATTCGATAGCTGACCCAATTGGCCTGCCAGTCATTGCCAAAATCTCGATTCAGTTCAGAGAGCATATCAGTAACCGACGACATGCCGTCTGCGTCTGCCCACGGTTGATTGGTCGTAACCGCAATTAAAGTTTCCAATCCATACCCGTAATCGGCCGTGATATCCACTGCATCTATTTCCAGTGACCAACCGGAACCGATTTGGTAGACGCGCCACTCATCCTGTTGGTAGGCTTGATTAAGGAGTATCGACTCCAAAGGAACTAAACTGCTGTCGGCTGTTATCTGAAACAGATATAGGTAACATGTTTGTGCAACCGTAACTTGGAAAGGCACACGACTATTAACACTAAAGTCTTGTTGGTTAGTCGATCCGTTCAAGACAATTGTAGGCTGCTGATTTTGTTCAAAATGATGCAGGTCAGAAGCATAGGTTGCCAAGACCTTACGCGTACCAAAGTCTCGATTAGCCATCGATACTTGAATTTGGTTCTGTCTCGATAAAGATTCAATCAAAATGACAGAAAAGGTAGCTTTGCCTTGTGGGTTCGTTTCTATTTGGATGGAGGAACCACTTTTGCCGCTATTTCCCTTCAGTTCTCCTAACCCACTGGCAAACTGAACTTGTAGCGGCAGGTTGGGGATCGGCATTTGATTGATTTGCATCTGCACTACAATGGGTTCCGCCAACGAACTGCCATAAATCCCGGACTGGTTATCACCCGAAATAATGTGCAACTCCAGGTTATTCCGAATCTCGGTCATCTGGCGTTCAATCTGTGCCGTCCATAATCCCTCATCCAGTCGATTATAGTCCAGAGGTAGTGTCTTGGCAATCTCTAGAGCTTGTTGATACTGGCCAAGTGCAAAATTGAGGTTGCCTGTTTTCAAAGCATTATGGCCATTTTCTTGATAAGCACTAACTTCCAACTGGGCCTGTTCGGCCGCTTCTGCCAACAATTTCTGCACAATAGAACGCCTTACTCGAGCCAAAGCGTAGTTGCCTATCTCCCCTTCATGCTGTTCCAGTTGGACATCTGGTAGCTTTCTGGTGGCATAACTACGGCTCCTGTCAACGAAAAGCCTATTGACGTTTTGATTGCTCTCTTCCATTTTTAGCGTAATTTCAGATTCAATCTGGACCTCGATAGCACGGGCTAATTCGGCTCTGGCTATCTCTTTGGCTTCACCCATAGTCTTAGCAGGCCCACCAATGCCATAGTAAAAGTTGGTATTGGCGGGTGGTTGCTGTAGCCAATCAGGTTCAGGAGCAACAGGTACAACGACCTGCTTGCCACAAGAGATGATTAGCAAACAGGTCAAGCAGAGATAGCCAATGGTTGGACAGGAAGAATAGCTAGAGAGCAAAATCCAACTCAGATCGACTCCACCTAGTAATCTACCTAATAACAGGTGTTTAAATCTTACCACTGGTACCATATAAACAAAACTTCATATAAACAAAACTTATTGTATTATATCTTGGATTTGAGTATATTATCTATTATCAGCAACTATCATCTGAAGAAACGAGCTTCAGCTATCGGATTCATTAAGAAAATCTAATGGAAAAACATTATCCAGATGTAAAGGCGGCTGAATCGTTAAAGGTTATCGAAAGTGGTCTGAAAAATGAATGTCTGGACGATCCACTAATCGGTGATATCAAAAAAGAGCCTTTTTTTGCCGCCGGGTCCAGTAAAAACCGGTCTGGTAAAATATAGTACCTTTAGCCAGTGAGGTTGTTAAACCGATGAGTAACCGGAGTGTTCTAGATCTATTTGATTTGTCGGGAAAAGTCGCCATCATTACCGGGGCTTGTGGATGGCTGGGTTCAGCTATGAGTCATGCGTTGGCCGAAGTTGGAGCAACAGTTGTCGTTACCAGCCGGGAGAGACATAAAGCCACAGAATTAGCCAAATGCCTGCCGGGTGATGGGCACTGTGCGATCGAGTTTAGCCAAGGTGAATCAGAATCGATCCCTGACTTTTTAGAGGCGGTGATCAAGAAGGTGGGGCAGATCGATATCCTGATTAACAACGCTTACGGCGGCACCGCACCGGACATAGATGAAGCCACCGCTGAAGACTTTAATCAAGCTTATCATGTCGGAGTCACCAGTTATTTTTTGCTGGCTCGCGATGTGGCTAAACATCTGCAGCAACGCCAGATGGCCGGTTCGATTATCAATATCGCCAGCATGTATGGTGTAGTAGCCAGCTATCCGTCAGCTTATGAAAATCTACCGATTAACAGCCCGCCAAATTATCACGCCCTGAAAGGTGGCGTTGTCCACCTAACCCGACATCTGGCCGCCTACTGGGCCCAGGATAATATTCGGGTCAACGCCATCAGCCCGGGACCTTTTCCCAAACCAACTGTTAGTCAACAGTTACCAGGTTTTATTGCGAAGTTAGAAGAAAAAGTGCCCTTGGGCCGGATGGGCCGACCAGAAGAGTTAAAAGGAGCAGTTGTTTTGCTAGCTAGCGAAGCAGGTAGTTACATTACAGGTCAGAATTTGATCGTCGATGGTGGTTGGACGGCCTGGTAGCTGACTTTTCCCTCCCTCTGCAATACTTCACAACCAATGGTAGAGATGTCCAGCATCCAGAACACAGAATCTTCTCTGTCTACTATCCATGATGCTAATTTCGCCATAAAAGAACTAACTTCCAAACACAGATTCTAGCCTAGTCAGGCACCTATGCCAGCGCAGGCTATACTTTACACCATAATAACTTGAATATTTTGAAAGGTCTGGAAGCAGGGTCGAAGTCAAGAGTCGAGTTCTTATAGCTGGTGTTGGTCTGACTCAAGCAATCATCTGAATGACCAGAACGCCCATTCGCCAATCGTTCCCAACAGCTAATCGGCGGGCGATTCTATTTGGCTTGATTCTTCTGCCGTTTGAGGTCTACTGGGTAACGGTAGCTGAGATGAAATATGGCTCTCAGGCCACTGCTCTCCCTTTATTCATCTATCCCGTTTTTATCCTGTTCTGTCTGGTCGTCATTAACAATGGCCTGTCGCTATCTCTCCGCTTACGTCTCTTTACTGCTGCTGACCTGCTTACTACCTATGTTATGTTGGTCATTGGCACCTCTTTATCAGCTTACGGAATGTTGCAAGATTTATTCGCCGTTGTGGTTCACCCTTACCGTTTTGCTTCGGCTGAAAACGATTGGCGAAATCTATTTTTTCACTACATTCCACGGTACTTTACCGTTAGCTCTCCCAACATCCTGACCGGGTATTACGAAGGCGATTCGACCTTGTATCGAACGGATCACCTTCAAGAGTGGTTACTGCCGGCCGTTACCTGGATCGGTTTTATGTCAGTTTTATTGTTGCTGATGCACTGTCTGAATACGCTGCTGCGTCGTCAATGGATACAGAATGAGCGGTTGGCCTTTCCCGTCATTCAACTCCCGCTGAACATGGTGCAGTCGAGTAGTTTCTTTAGGTCTCGAATGTTGTGGATTGGATTTGCCGTTGTGGCGGCATTTGATATTTTGAGCGGCCTAAATACATTGTTCCCTTCTGTGCCTCATCTACACCTTAAGCTGTTCGATATCAAACAGTACTTTACTGAGAAACCGTGGAATGCGATCGGAACAACACGGATTTCTTTCTATCCGTTTATGATCGGCATCGGTTTTTTCTTGCCGCTGGATCTCTCTTTCTCCTGCTGGTTCTTCTTCATTTTGCGGAAATTATCGCGTATTTTGACAACCTATCTGGGGTTAAACCAGATCCCGGGCTTTCCTTTCTTTCATGAACAATCGGCCGGTGCTTGGGTCTGCCTGGCTGGCATCGCCTGCTGGTTGACCCGCAAGCATCTGGCTTTCGCTCTGCGGATAGCCAGATCTCCTCTGTCCCAGATCGACGCTAAAGAACCAATGCGATATCGAACCGCATTGATCGGCCTGATTGTCTGTAGCCTATTTTTACTCGTTTTCGGTCACCTGGCCAACATGTCGATAATGGCGACCATTACCTTTTTCAGCATCTACTTTGCTATTGCGGTTGCAGTCACCCGGTTACGAGCCGAATTTGGGGCACCACACGGAATTTTTAACCATCCTTTGGAGATGATGGTAACAGTATTTGGCAGTAAATGGTGGGGAGCAAGCAACCTGACAGCCATGTCTTTCTTTTTCTGGTTCAATCGAGGGTATCGTCCCCATCCAATGCCCAATCAGTTCGAAGCCCTCAAGATCGCTGAAAACGCGAAAATCAAAAATAGTAGATTCCTCTGGGCCATGATAGCTGCAGGGGGGATTAGCCTGATTGGTGCCTTTTGGGTTAATCTGGACATGATGTATCGAGACGGAGCTATTTCTCGGGTGACCGGATTCCGACTCTGGGTTGGCAACGGAGCCATGAGGCAATTATCGGGTTGGCTACAAAACCCAATTTCACCGGAATGGAAGAAGATCGGATTTATGGGGGTTGGTGCTTTTTTTACACTGATCCTTTTATTCTTGCGAATTCGCTTTTTCTGGTGGCCACTTCATCCAGCAGGTTACTCGCTGGCAGTTAGCTTTGCCATAGACTACTTCTGGTGCCCCTTTTTTATCAGTTGGTTATCGAAGACGATTATCCTTAGAACTGCCGGCGTCAAAGGCTACCAACGAGCAGTCCCTTTCTTCTTTGGTCTGATCTTAGGTGATTTTGTGGTCGGGTCCTGGTGGATGCTCTTCGGAATGGTAGCTGACGTGAAGATTTACCATATTTTTATTTAGACCCAGGACAGTTTACTAACTGGGGAGGTTAAAATTAGATCCAGAAAACTGTCTTGGCACTGTTACTCTCAAGTCTCGGCACCTCAAATGGCTGTTAGCCTATAGATTCAACCCTCTACACATCGGATTTAAATTAAAATTATGAACTGGAGCCATTTATCAGATCGCAAACTGGTTCGGTTGAATGCAACCCTGTTTCCGGTTAGCAAGTTCGAAACCGAACTCTACCAAAAATATCATCTTAATCCGCTGCAAATCGAAGCCAATACGCCAGACGAAATAATTCCGCATGTTTCTGATTGTGATGCGCTTTTTGCCATTTCTGTCTCCCTGCCACAGGTCGTAATCGAAAACCTGCTGCAGTGTCGAGTTATCTCAAGACTCGGTACCGGTACCGATAAAATTGACGTTGAAACAGCAACGCAAAAAGGCATTTTAGTTACTAATGTGCCGTACTTTTGTGTGGAAGAGCAGGCGGATCATACCAAGACCTTTACTATTGGCACTCGCACGCAAATTGCCACAAATGTCTCAGGCAATGGTGGAGGGCACTTGGAGTAGGTCTAAAAGACAGGCTGGAGACAATCAGCGTCTTTCAAGTTGTGTGCTAGGACTAATCGGTGTCGGAAACTCGGCGCAAGCTGTTGCCAAACGTGCCCGGGGATTTGACCTTAAAGTAATCGTTACCCGTCGGAATATGGCTACTCCCAGGCATGAAGCTAACCGGTTAGGTGTAGAGATGGTTTCTTTGGATGCCGTACTCGCAGAATCGGATTATGTGTCGTTGCATC
>Ga0208128_1000313_pt1 | contig 20637 bp, 20 predicted proteins | sample ETNtaG_35_FD_185758 | JGI IMG/M metagenome (GOLD analysis project Ga0208128, IMG submission 185758) | Marine microbial and viral communities from oxygen minimum zone, Eastern Pacific Ocean - ETNP201306PF51B (SPAdes) (version 2) | ecosystem: Environmental > Aquatic > Marine > Oceanic ... | reverse complement strand
TGGTCCGGACTTCACAGCTTTGAATGACACCCCTTTCTTTTACACATCTATCAGTAGCAATATCATCGCGGACTGGGAAGCGCCTTAGAGTGTCTCTTATAGGGCCGTGCCCTTGACTAGGAGCCCCCGCCTAGAACACCCCCACCTAATCATTTGTTATCGAGGCAGAAACACATGCCTGTTTCATGCAGCTCGACAGCCTTAACGGGCCAGTCCGGCTCAATATGGTTCACACCCGCTGGTACGTCTTATTGCTTGGAGGATTTCACCGATTTTCCTGCCGGTGATCTGATCACCGTGCCTGCAAATAATGACTATCGCGTTGGCGATACCGTCATTTTCCAGGAAGAAGAAGGAGGGGCTTTAGACACTGCTCTAAACGCTTCGACTCCTGACACAGATCCCGCTGTCTACACCATTTACTGGGTAGTCGCAATTGCTTCTGATCGCACCACGATCTCAGTATCTGCAACCCAAGGTGGAACAGCCATCACCCTTAATGGTGACGGTGGAACGGGATCAGCGAACAGTCCTTCCCCGGCCCACATAGGTATTTCTTACTATCCCTATGGCGCTGTCTGTGCAGTACGCGAATTCTCTCTAGAAATCTCTAGAGAAGAGATCGACGTAACTACCCTCCCCTGCGGAGTAGGCACTGGCACGAGTTCTAAGTACGCTGCTTTCCGTAAGGTTCAAAGCGGATACGCTTCAGGAACGGGTCAAATGACCGTTTATTTCACCGACGATCAAAGCACTCTGGCTAACAGATTGCTTGGCAATGTCGTACTGAAAGACCAAAACGGCGCAGCGGTAAAACTTTATGTTGACACCGTTGCAGGGACAGAAACAGTCGCTGGCGTTCTTCAACCCAGCGACACTGAAAGTCTCTATGTCGAAGCTGACATCTCAATCACATCTATGTCTTTGAGTGTCAATCCTGACGACGCTACGACTGCTGAAGTTAGCTACACGATCATGAACCCCAAGAATATCTTGGGATCCGTGATAGGTTAACTCTGGTCTGTACGAGTTCCAGCCAGCCTTAACGGGCTGGCTTTTTAATTAGTGCTACATGTAGAATTCTTGTGTACTAGAGGTTTTTATGGCCACTAAAAGCGGGCGATTCATCGATAAGCTAGTTGCTGCAGCGCGACTGGAGCCTGTTAAGCGCGAAGTCGTTCTAGAGACCGGGGACACAGTAGTTTTCTATAGCAGTCCATTAACAGCAGCCGAACGCGAGCGAGCCAAAAAACAAGCCCGTGGTGAAGACGCACATTCTCTAGCGCTCCAGCTTTTACTAACGAAAGCAAAGGACGAAAACGGCCTACCTTTATTCACTCCTGGCGATGAAGCCACCCTGCAGCGTGAATGCCGCGACGCTGATCTCCAACAATTAATGTTGGCTGTAATGGGGGCCAACGATGAAGGGGAAGACCTTGACATGAAAAGTGGTACAGAAGGAGCTAGCTAAAGACAACTGGCTTTTGCTGTGTTTCGGCGTCGCTAAGGAACTGGGCTACACCTACACAAAGCTAATGGGGGAAGTAGCCCCAGAAGAAATAATCCTGTGGTCCGCTTACTTCGGCTACTTAAATGACGAGCAAAAGAAGACTATGAACAAGATGCGCCAGTCGAAACGAAGGTAAAAATGGAGCACGCTTAGACTGGGTAAGCGTGTTCAGGGCAAGTAATTGGCGGTTCAGGAAACCATTGTCCTTAATGTCCAGACCAAAGGTCTTAAGGCAGTAGAAGATCGCATTTCTCGCATCCAAAACGGTGCTGACAAGCTTGCGAAGCAGCAGAAATTCAATAAAGCCCTTACCACCGAGCAGTTAATCGCCCGCAAGATTGCTGAAATAGAAGGTCTTATTACAAAGGAAAACAGAAAGCAGGTAAGTGAACAGAACAAAGTAAATCAAGGCAAAAAGAAGGAGTTAGGCCTAACCGAACGGATAGCTAAGGCTGGCCGAAGTAAACGCCTAGCAGCAGCAACAATCGGTGGTGCGTTTCCTATCCTGTTTGGCGGCGGCCCAGGCTCTTCAATCGGTGGCGCCATAGGTGGCTTCGCAGGTGGACCCGGTGCAGGCGGCTTCGCTGGTTCGTTAGCCGGCAGCATCCTCGGCGGCATAATAGATAAAACGGTCGCCAAATCAGCCGAACTAGGGGCAGCTTTGAACCCCCTAACTGCTGATATGCAGGCGCTAGTAACGGCTACGGGTGAATCCCAATCAGAATTTGGCCGACTAATTCTCCAGCTAGAACAACTAGGTGAAGCCGAAAGGGCACTGGAATTAATAACCGAACGAGTAGCTCAAATAGTCGGACAGGATGGTGTTGACTCTCTCAAAAATTTCGATGATCAAGTAGTAATTTTAAAAGACCAAGTAAATAAAGCAGTTACTGCGCTTAGCGCAATGGCATCTGTTCTTGCAGGCCCACTAATAACTGCAATAAACGGTGTATTGAAACAGTTTAATGCGATGCAGATGTATGAGTCACAACTAAGAAATGACCCTGAATTTGCTAAAGCGGAAGAAGCAAAACTGAAACTAAGAACAGAGACCCAGCTAGAAAAGAACGCAACGATTAACTCACTGAAAGATGGCGGATTGACTAAGGATGGTGAGATGCTATTGCAGCGTTTCGAGAATCAATTCACCTTTAATAACGAAACACGTAGGCAATATATAAAGCTGTCCGAGGAAGCGTATGAGAAGCGAATGAAGCTAAACAAAGCAGAAGAAAAAGGTCTAAAAATTGAGGTAGCAGCTATACAAGCTAAGAAGGATGCTGAGAGGAGCAGCGGAGGAGGAGGAAGTACGGCAGCGAAAACAGATAGAAAGGCCCAGCTAGTGGCTGAGGTGGAATATAACCGTGCAATGCTTGCACTTAAGCAGCAGTATGTTCCTCTCTTAGGTGAGGAAGGACGCTTATACGAGAAGCAGTTACGTGAAAAACAAATAGCCCTTCAACTCGACAAAGATATAGAAAAGATTAATGCTGGAACGAGCAAGAATAAGGCCTTAGAGATTCTAAATAAACAGCTACAAGCTAAGGGTAAGTTACAAGATATGGAGAACAAAGAAGCCTTGTTAATGACCGTACGCCAAGAGAATTACGAAAAGTTAATAGAACGTTTAGACCTAGAACTCAGAATAAAGAAAGCGGTAACTGAAGAACAGCGAAAGCAATTAGAGATAGAGAAGAAAATGCTAGCTCTCCAAGGTGAATTTGATGAGAAGCAACAGGAGAAGATTAAAGAGAAATTAGAAGCATTAGAAGAAGCTGATAAGGGCGGAAAACTCAAGAAGTATATGGAAGACCTACAGGCAAGTTTAGATGATGTTGAAGGTCAAATCGTATCCCTACTTCAGACTATAGAAACCGAATTCGCTAGCGCGATGAGTAATGCTATCTATGGAGTAATTACAGGAACATCAACCGTAGAGGAAGCATTCTCTGAGATGTTTGCAAATATCGGCAAGGCATTCATAGATATGGCCACCCAGATGATCGCCAAGGCGCTGATCTTGAAAGTGCTTGGCGTATTAATGCCTGGCGGCACTGTCTCCGCTGGCCAGGTGGCTGATGCGCATGGAGGTGCGATCGCATTGCCCACCGGCTTTGCTGATGGTGGTTATGTCACCGGCCCAACTAACGCATTGATTGGAGAAGGTGGGGATTCTGAATATGTGATCCCATCTCAGAAGATGGGTGAAGCCATGGAACGCTATTCAGGGGGAATGCGCGGTGATGCTGTTATTCCAAGCAGCGGAGATAGCGGAGGGGGAATGGGAGGTTCTGGCGCTGATCTCTCCACTGCGATCAATATCTCTGGAGGTGTCCTTAACTTCAATGATGAGAGCTACATCAAGCAAGATCAAATTCCAGTAATCATCAACCAAGCCAGCAAGTCAGGGGAGGCTCGAACCTTGTCTAGGCTGAGGTCATCTTCTGCAACTCGTCGCAGAGTGGGGATGGCCTGATGTCAACAACATTTGCGGTTGGTCAGTATTTGAATTTCAAGAACAGCAATGGCCCTGGCTATTTTTTCCAGAATTTTTACATAGGAAAGAACTCAACCTTTGATGGTCATAGCTATAACTTTCTACCGTTCGGATTTTCAGGAACAACAGTTTCGAGACAAGGCGACAACGTGGAGTCGAATTTGGTGTTCCCTAACAATGCGCTTTCCAGGCCATGGGCAATTGATGCGATTCGGTCCAGGTGGGTGGCGAAGGTCAGAACAATGCTGCTTTCTCCTGAGGACAGCAACGCAGAGCCAACGTTGCTTTATTTCTACGTTGGACAGGTTTCGGCTGGTGGATGGGCACCGACAACGTTGACGTTGAAACTTGATTCCGTTTTAGATGCTGTCTCTAGAGGCATTCCTCACCGCACCATTAATCAAAATCTGTGCGGGCCGTTGCCTGTGACTGCCAATGTCCGGGTGTGAATCGTATTTAGGGCGTCCTTATCAACTGGGAGCTTGCGGAAGTGCTGGTGAGATTGATTGCATCCACCTTTGTTATGGAGTGCTGGAAGAGCTAGGCATTCCGGCGCCTGACTTTGACTGGAGCTGGTACGAGGCAAGCCCCCGAATAGTGATGCGAGCCATTCAGGGTTGGGGCAAGCGAATTGCGGACCCCGCCTACGATGGGGACATCAGCCTTGTTCCTAGCGAGGCGCAACGTTGGGCATTTGCGGTTACATGGCAGAACGGCATTCTTCACATCAATCAAGCGACGCAGGCAGTTCACTGGTTGCCTCGTCATTTGGTGCCCGTCAAGCGGTCATACCGTTACTGCCCTTTGAGCAGGATTTAATCCGTCAGCTGGGTTGCAGCGAAGAGGAATATCGATTTTTTAGCGATGAGATGAGGAGCAGGGGAGGTGTGAGGCCAGCGGCTTATGACCACATCCCAGACATAAGAAACGGGCCAATTTCACCAACCACGGCCATCCTTATCAATCTGGCGATTGGGGTTGCATTAACTGCGGCTTCAATATTGCTGGCTCCCAAGCCACGCCCGCTAGATGAGGACGGGGTTACACAGCTTAACCGGGGAGGGATAACTGGTCCGGATCGATTCAATACAACTTACGGTTTTGACAGCATTAGCGATCTAGCCCAATACGGCTCACCTATTTCGATCCCGTTTGGATATTTCGTGATACGTGATGGGATCATGTCGGGCGGCATTCTTTGCACCCCAAAACTGGTTTGGTCTCGGATGTTCTCCTATGGAACGAGTCAAGCCTTTAAGTGTATGTATGTTGTGGGTGAGACAGATATGGGCGTGCCAGATCTCAATGGAGTGTGGCTGGGCAACAACCCCCTGGACAGTCTCTACAAACAGCAGTTCGCTCTGTACTGGAACAAGAACCCAGGCTCGGGACGTATTAAAGGAAGCCACTTAATAGCAGGAACCAGGAGCACCGCTGATTCTGCCGATCCTTGGACAGGGGAAGATGTTTTCGTTGCTCCCACATTGAACGGCGGCCAGTTTGATGAAGCCGGTTTTTCTATGGCTTATACGCCCTCCAATCAATCGACGTTTGGGGTATTCAATCCAATAGCGAATGGCACAGATAAAAGATTGAACTATAAAGTCATTTCTGTCCCAAGTGATATGGGGGGTGAAGCCGAGGATGTTTTACGAGAAGAGCGTAACAAGTGGACCGGGGACTTTAATAGATCGGTTAACTCAAGCAAAACACCGACGCAAGAGGGCCTGGGCTGTGGTTACCCACGACGGCTAGGACTCATTCGATTGAATGGGCAGGCTGTAGATAAGCGCGAAATAAGGACAGCGGTAAAGGGAGATATTGCGGTGTTTGGTATAGGCCCAACATCGATTGCTCACGATTACTTCGATATGAATGTAAGTAGCGAGGATATATTAAACGACTCAGTACAAGAGCGAATCCGTGCGGATGACTTGCTACAAATTGGTGAGAACTTTTTGATAGGTAAATCAGTTTGGCGTGTTATTAGCCGCACCCCTGGCTTATGGACAGAAGGGCGATCTATTGATGTTTCCCTGGAATGTATTGAAGTAATGGGAGACGGGTCAATCGGCTTGACACCCATTGGATGGTTAGGTGAAAACCGCTTGAATGAAGGGGTGGATTTTAGTCCATACAACCATGCCCAAATTAATTTCTATCCTCTTTTGGCCCTACAGATGGCAGTGGTGCGAAATCTACGGCCAACAGATGTAACAGAGATAGGGCTAAAAAGTGAAGTTTGGAACCGAATGAATGGCCTAACCAATTTTAAAGAAGTTCCAACGCCCGACGAATTAGAGATGCTAGATGATGATCAGGTGCAGCTATCTGTTGGTGGAATGAGCTTATACTTTACCCGATTTAGCTTCTTTACTATTCACGTCAGGCCATCAGGCAACAACGCAGAAGGCGAGGATTATGGTTGGGAAGGGATACAGGAAGAGTTTTGCGTTAGGGGAGCGTCACCAGTGGCTCAATATAACTTCTTGCGCTTGCAGCCGTCTGTCACTGGCCAGTGGGAATACAGGTTAGTTCCTCTCAGCTGTGCATACATAACCCGCAAACCAAAAGAAGCCATGGCATGGCTGCTAGATGCAAAGCGAGGGGAGTATATGCAGGTCAATCATGTGACGCCTTACGGGACATTCACTGTGATGGGTGCTGGTGAATATGTCCGCATGCATGACGTTGAGGCATCTGATTTGATGATGTCTAAGGGTAAAAAGCCAACAGACGAAACAGTTATAACGGAAGAGAGGCCAAGTGCGCTAACGCTTTCTGCTTATAGCACCAACAGCAGTGGCCGTGCTCATGGTTATAGAGAGGCGCTGCCATTTGGTGATCCTGGCCAGTACGGGAACGGCTATGTAAAAACAATTGCTCGCACGTTTCAGGACACCACAGGGCAAAAGACTGTTCGAGTTTTTATGACATCAACGGTAGTAACGGATGGGAAGGATAATAAGTGGGGCCAAGAGGCTGTCTGGACTCCACCCGTATTAGAGGTCAATCAGTTACACGCACACACTACTAATAACTGGAACAATGGAGACCAGGCTCAGATGACAGTTGACATATCAAGCAACAATCCTTATTCGTCAACTCTTGGAACGGGACCATTGACCGCGTTTTATCGCGTCAATGTGAGCACTGTTGTTATTCGCTACCCCGCCGAGGAGGGGGAATTAATGCGTGAATTTGAGCATGACACACAGATCGCTGAGGTTAGTCATTATGGCGACCTGATTACTCGCAGTTGTGATTCTGGGCCGGAGCACATCATTGCTTATGTAAATGAATCAGTGGAGGCTGATGAGGATGTAACTCCTCAATATTCCGACTGCACAACAATGGGTTTAGCCATCCGTGCCAATCGAGAATTTACAGCAATGGATCAACCTAGGTTATGGATCAAACGAGGGATAAAGGTTGAGAAGCTAATTGATGCCCCTAACTATGAACCAGTAGGGGAAGGGGCGCTATATGAATCAAGTAATAACTTCGCTGAACTTGTCCATTCGATACTTACAGATAAGCGCTGGGGACTAGGGGAGTACATCCAGCCTGAGTTAGTGGATCGTGACGCATTCATTGTGACTGCCAGGTTCTTAGAGCAGAACAGGCTTTCCTTCGATGGGGTGATTGAAGACCGGCAGAACGTGCGGCAGTACATAACAGGACTGGCCCCTATGTTCTTGTGCAATTTCACGGTGAAAAACGGGAAGTTTGCCTTGACTCCTGCAGTGCCCATAGATAATCAGGGCAATTATTCAAATGTTGCGGTTCCTATTAGCGCAATGTTTAGCGAGGGCAACATCATCGAGGACTCGTTTGAACTGGCCTTCCTTGAATTAACAGAGCGGGAAAACTTCCAAGCTGTTATGCAGTTTCGCCGCAGTGGACCTCATGAGTTACCAGAAACCAAGAGCATTGTGGTTCGGTGGAAGGAGCAAGGGAATGAGGGAATCAGCGAAAACTTTGATATGTCTACCTATTGCACCAGGCGGGGTCATGCCGGGACAGCAGCCCGCTACCTGTTGTCTGTTCGTAAAAGGATTGATCACACCATTTCATTTAAGACATCACCCGCGGGCCTATCTCTGGGACCGGGTGACTACATAAAGGTGGTGACCGAATCCAACCCTTACCAGCCATCACAAAATGGAGTGATCTTGGCTGAAGACCTAACTGTTGTGAGCGCTCTAGGTCTGATGGATGGGACGTATTCGATTACTTACTATCTACCCGGCGCAACTGAGCTAACGGAAGGGACTTTGACGGTGGTAGCAGGGAAAGCAACCAACAATGCATTGGCTGGTGTGGTCTTTACTGTTAGATCAGACTCAGTGGAGTCCCATGTCTATCTAGTGGAGCAATTGACGATTGGGGAGGACATGCTGGTGGACATCAGCGCCAGCTATTTCCCCACCGACGATCAAGGCAGAAGCCTGATTGCTCAAGACCTTATCAACACTGATCAGTTTGTTTCTCTGCCATGACTACTCTTAGCAACGCTTCTTTTCCTGCTGTCACCCCAACGGCGAGGGGATATAACCCAGGGAATTGGCCGGTTCGGTCTTACGTTTCGCAAAACGGCACAGAGGTAAGGATTCTCTACGGCGACACGGAAACGGGAACGGGCTTAAGCCTGAGCTACGAGAACCTTCCTGACGCTCAGGCGCAATTATTCCTTGATCATTACCGGGCTGTGCTGGGCACATATCAGAATTTTCGGCTTAATACCCCAGGCAATGTGAACGCGAAGGGCGGCTGGGAAGGAGACACCAACGCCATTGGCAAGCCTCAAGGCACCTATTGGAGATATGCCAGTGCGCCTACAATTCAGCAAGTAGGACCGGGCATCAGTTCGGTCAATGTTGACCTTGTAGCGGTGCTCTGATGTCTAGTTTTTACTCCGGCCAACAGGGGCAGCTTTATATCAACGGCACCAAAGCAGCGAAGGTGCAGAACTGGTCGTTCAATACAACGATGGCACCACTAGAGACAACGACCTTAGAGGATCGGGATCGAACGTCTGTCCCTGGTTTGCGAAATACGGCGGGCACTTGTCAGCTCTTCTACTACTCAAACACTGAAGGAGCCGCACCAACAAATAGCGCCTCCACCTTGATCGACAGCATGATCAAAGCAACAGCGGCTGGGACGGTGGCTAGTGCTGTTGATGCAGTGACCTTAAAGCTGGCCTTTACGGATGGATCCACAACTGGAAGGTTTATCGAAGGCCAGGTATGGCTAACCAATGTTTCGATGTCGATGGCGGTTGGCACTGTCTTATCTGCCAATGTTTCGTTTGAGTTCAACGGTGCCCCGACTGGGGTGGATTTATGAGCATATATTTAGGCGACTCTGGTCAGGTTGCTATTCGCAGGATCGGAGTAGGCGCGGGGGTTTTATCCTCGGCGCTTGATCCTGAAGACGTGAATGTTCAAAACAAGCGGTTCAGTTTTGATTTTCCTTTCAGCTCGTTAATCACAGGCGACCGGCTGAGGATTTCAACAACAGATGGCAGCAACCTGCAGCTTGTATCAGGCCACAATTTTCCTGATGGTGCGTGGTATATCAACATCAACCATGTTGGAGGCGTTCGTCTCTATACCGAATACGGCGATGCAATAAATGGAACAACGAGCCGTGCTCTCACATTGATAGCCCCATCGTCTACTCAGCAGATTGTTGCCAATACGCTGAGCAATACAGACCAATGCGTTGCACAGATAAAAAGCTATGACTTCACCACCTCTCGGGAGCAGGTGGACCTAACAAGCCTCGGTGAAGAACACCGCCGTAGTTACGAGGCGGGCTTAATAAGTGGACAGGGAAACTTGCGCTGCCTGTGGGATTACAAACAGCAGTTATGTGATCCTATGCAGCCGGAAACTCAGCTAGAAGAACCCCAGTATTTTGCGGAGCTAATTTTAAGGATGAAGTTAGGGGCACAATTTGGGGCTCAGCTCTATATCAATAGGAGTATCACAGAACACTCACTTTGGTGGGAATGTGAGTGCATAGTCACGAGTGTCGCCTTTAACTTCAGCCCAGCGGCACTGCTAGAAACACAGATCAATTTTGTGACAACCGGGCCAATAGCGATGAAGAGCGGATACGTGGAGAGGTTCCTGTTGCAGGAAGACGATAGCTTCATAGATCTGGAGAGCAGTCAGGAGGGAGTTATTGCTCTTGAGGAGCCTGATTAAACTGACGGCATAGTCTGCGGCTTCAGTGTGAGCAATCTTTCCATCTCGGAGCTACCTGTTCTTACGGGAACAGGTTTAACTGCTATCGATACTCTGCCGCTGGCAGATCTGAGCGCTAGTGAGACCGTACAGATAAACGCTAAAAGCTTCGTTCAGTCAGGCATCCAATTTATTGATGATGCTTCGATTCCTTGGATAAAGATCAATAGTGCAACCCTCCCGGCTGACACAGTAACCACTGCAGTCATACAGGATGGTGCCGTAACTGCTGTCAAGCTGGCTGGCCAAAGTTCGGGTGTTTTTCAGGCAACAGGCGCACTACCCAGCGGGGTGTTTGTGGGCCAGATGGGTGTCACGGATGGGATGGTTTATGTCTGGACAGGTTCTGCCTGGGTAGCGCTAACAGCCCCGGGTTCGATTAACACAATTACGGGTGATGCAACAGGCATTTCGCTGATCAGCGTCAGCCAGGCCGGAGACACCGTTTCACTAGACACTGACCTGGCGCCAACGGCTGGAGCACGTCAATTCCTGGCTGGTCCTACCGCTAACGGCGGAGCGGTTTCATACCGTGAAATTATCGGGCTTGATATGCCCGTTGCTACCTCAACGACCCAGGGAGCAGTGCTGGTTAATGGCGGCGGCCTAACCATCAGCGGTAGCACGATCTCAATTGATAACACTGTCAGTTCAACAGCGAGCGGCGTTATTTATGGCGTAGTCAAGTACAACGCTGAAGGCTTGGTCACTGATGGCCGTGCAATCGAAAGTGCTGATTTGCCGCCTGCCACGATCAACACGATTGGCGCGGTGATGCCGTCATCGTCGATGACTGTTGATGCAACGGGCGTCATTGATCTCACCAACACGATTGTCCCTGGAACGGCGACCAAAGTTACTGTCGATTCAAAGGGTTTGATTACTGGTCTTCTGGCATTACAGGCCAGTGATATTCCAGACCTCTCTGCAGATCAGATAACGAGTGGTTCGCTGTTGCCTGCGCGTATTGGCGATCACACCATTGAGAGGAAAAAGCTGGCTGATTACAGCATCAGCTTCATTCAAGAAGCGGCGCCGCCAATAAATGACTCATCTATTTATGTCGGTTGTCTGTGGTTCCAAGAATCAACGGCTCAATTGCGGATGTGGAACTCAAACGCATGGACCTCTATTGGTTTCGGTCGATTATCTGCTGACAATCTGAGGTTTGGCGGCACGATTGACGCGAGCACAGGAGACATCACAGGAGTCACACAGGCGGGGACGACCGGGGGATTGGTTATTAATTCGGGGCTTCCCGCTGCCACTGACGTTCTGGGTGGTTTGTACGTTGTGGTTGATGTAGCCGGCAGTGGAATTATTGCCACCCCAGGAATCACCTATGACTGCGGAGATTGGGTTTTATGTATCTCATCGTCTGAAGGTTGGGTAAGGATTAACACCATTGGAGGTGGTAGTGGTGGCTTCGATATGTTGAGTGAGTTATTGGACGTAAGCATCGTCAACCCAGCGGAGGGTGAGATTCTGGTCTATGGCTCGAACGGGTTATGGGACAACGTGGCCACGCTTGAGGGGGGTGTTTATTAAGCTTCTTTAAGCGTAAGTAGGATGAAGATGCTCGCGTATGCCGAGCGGATCTTCGCCAGGTATTGGCAATGGCAACACGCATCAAGCTCAAAAACAGCACGGTCTTAGACAAGGCACCAACCACTGCGGATATAGTCGTAGGTGAGCTGGCCCTTAATTGCAATTCAGGAAGCCCTGCGGCTTATATCCAGGATTCCGCCGGGGGTATTGTTCAAATCGCTGGCGTGGGAAGCGTCAATACTCCAGACGCAACCGAAACAGTAAAAGGTATTGCGGAGATCGCGACGACTGCTGAGGTATCAGCAGGAACTAATGACTCAACAATTGTTACGCCTGCGAAGTTAGCGGCAGCAGCACCAGCTGCGCAGGATCTGCAATCAGTTTGCGATGAAGGAGCAACAACAACAACAGGTATAAATTCAAATGGCACGATTACAGCAAACCTTTTCTCCGGTTCTTTACCTTATGGCGATTTAACTGGAACACCAACGATTCCGACTAATAACAATCAACTAACAAACGGTGCTGGTTATTATAAGAGTGGGGATAGCCCCACTCTCGGTGCCGCCACTTTCACTGGTGATGTAAGTATAGCTGATAAGATTGTTTGGACTGGAGATACAAATACTGCAATAAGATCATCAAGTGCTGATACTATTACTGTAGAAACTGGTGGTAGTGAAAGATTTCGTATAAATAATAGTGGGGTTACATCTTCGAGTTTTATTGCAACTACGGCCGGTACTGCATTAGTTCCTGAATATCGCTTCGCAACATTGGGCACTGGGTTGTTCTCTGCCAGCGGTACAGGTGACGTAGCAATTTGTACTGATGAAACGGCGCGCCTCACAGTTGAGCAAGCGGGAAACGTGGGGATTGGAACATCGTTGCCTGATTACAATTTAACTATTGGCGATGGCAGCAGCTATGTCATTCAAAATCTAAAAGCAGCAAGTGATGAATTTTGCGAATTTCGTTTTGGTGATACTGCATCAGCTGCGCAAGGAAAAATTACTTACGACAATGATACTGACTCTCTGAGGTTTACGGCAAACGCTTCCGAGTGCCTACGAATCGACAGCTCGGGCAGGCTGCTGGTGGGAGCATCATCTGCGGCAACTGCTGGTTCGCTTGCTCAATACGCAAAATTTGTTTTGCGTGGCGACACAAGTGGATCATCAGGCGCGGGGCTAATTAACGTTGCTCGCGGAATTGGCGCAGCTTCCATGAGTTCTGGATGGTCTGCAGGCGACATAATTTTTTCAGATAACGCCGGACTGGAGTTTGGCACTATTGGATTTGCTGCTGATGGGACGCCAAGTGGTTCAAGCACACTCGGCAGGTTCGTAATAAAAACAACCGCTTCTGGTGCAACAACACCAACCGAGCGGATGCGAATCGACAGCTCGGGAAATGTGGGGATTGGAACAGACTCGCCTTCTCAGATCCTAGAACTTAAAGCAGCGACGCCACGGCTTTGCCTTAATGGAACGACAGCTGATAGTTTTAAAGGCATTGAGTTTGACCATAACGGAACAACGTATGGGTCTATTACTCATAATCAAGGTGCTGGTGATCTAACCATTTCGTCTGGTGATACTGGTTATGGATATTTTATTAACTTCAAAACAGATAACACCGAGGCGATGCGAATCGACAGCTCGGGAAATGTGGGGATTGGAACAGACTCGCCTTCAACGTATGGAACATTAGCGGTTAGTGGCACAGGAAGTATCATTAATTTAACCGCATCTTCCGGAACAAGTGCATTAGGTTTTTGGGAAAGCTCTACCAGTAGATTTTTCTTAGCGTCGTTAGACGGTTCACATGGCCTAGCTTTTATTGATGGAGACGGCTCATCCGAGCGGATGCGAATCGACAGCTCGGGAAGAGTTGGCATTGGAACTGATTCTCCTGAAGAGATTTTACACATTGCTGCAGCAAGTGAAACAGTAGGCAGTCGAGATGGTGTGTTGCTCCAATCAACATCAAGCGCGGCGGCTGATACGGGATTACCTATTGTCTTCACGGTTGATATAGGAGGTGCACATCCAAACTATGGATTAGCGTCTATTGCTGGACGAAAAGAAAGTGGAACCGTTGATGGTTCAGACGCTGCCGGTTATTTGCAGTTTGCAACCGGAAACACTGGAGGCGCTATTGAAGAGAAAATGCGAATCGACAGCTCGGGAAATGTGGGGATTGGAACGTCATCTCCAACCGCTCAATTGCATGTAAGTACTGCTGCTGGAGGTGGCGCTATTAGTGTTGGAGGTAATGCTAATACTCAATATCAATATATCAACCTCGGAAGTCCTATTGGTGGAGAGAAAGGATGGCAAATAGGAAGAGCTGCAAGTACTGCAACCATGGCTCCTGCTGGAGGTTTCTATATTTATGATATGGAAGGCCAAACAACAGGATTCTGCATTGATACTTCGGGCAATATTGGGATTGGAACAACGTCACCAAGCACTCTTCTCCATGTAGGTGGAGTAATCACTGCGGCTGGTTATAACCTTTCCTCCCTACCTTCACTGCCATGAGTACCATTAACGACACCGATCTCTTCTTAGTGAATAGGGCTGGCTCGTCCTATAAGACCACAGCCAGCAACTTGTCTAGCGTGCAGGATTCTGACCTATTCCTTGTAACGAGGGCGGGTAGTTCTTATAAGGTAGCAAAGAGTGATGTAGACGATATTGCAGATACGGACTTACTTCTCTGTGATAGAGCAGGTTCTAGTTATAAAGTTAGTGGTGCTGATTTTAAGGGTAGGTTTACTTCCGTTACGCTTGGAACGTTCTCACCTTCTGCTAATGATGGAAGTGTGTCAGGTTTCCTTCAAAGCGCTAGTTGCTCAAATAACTACATCAGACCAGCAGGGGCAAGTTATCAATGCAACTTTAACTGCACTACCTCTGTAAAAGTTTCGGTGAACGATGTAGTGCAAATACTGTGTTGCACGGGATACGATGTGAATAGCCGGGCTTTATACATGATTATAAATAGTTCAGCGTACTTGGTTGGTGGGGGACTAAATCAAGCCTCTTGGGATGTAGTCTGTAGCTCAGGCGTGTGGCGAAGTACAACATTAACTGTTGGGGGTACGATGACAGCTCTTAGAGGAACCGGCACCAATAGCGGAGGAGATCTTGGCCTTGGACAGATGAAAATCAACGGAGATCTTATCTACAGCGGCTCAACCTATGAGACAGGCATAAATTAACCACGTAGCCTTAATCACTCCACCCTCCATCAAATAAAAACATGACTTTTTCAGTTGCTTCATTCAATGCCAATCCAGCCAAGGTCATCACTGATTGCCAATGGCTTTACAAAGACACAGCCGGTGAGCTGTCAGACAAGCTAGAGCTGCGCAAGCCATTAACAAAAACGATGGTTCCAATCAACAAGGTTTCTCAGCAATTAATTGTTTCCTGGGTAGAGGACCAACTGGGTTACACCGAGAAAGAATTGAAGGATCTAATCACGTACAACGCCGAACAGAAACGGCGTAACGCTTACCAGAGCGGCCCTTATGTTCCTGGCCCTGGCGATACTTACTTTGTCAAAGAAGGTGACCCAAGCGCTCAGCCTATAGTCCCTGACGATGCAAAGGAAGCAGTCAAGACCAAGGTAAAAGAGAAGGCTAAGGAAACAGTTGAAAAGGTTGCAGAGAAAGTTAAAGAAGTGGTTGAAAACAACCAGCCCATCGTTCCAATCCCTGCCCCTGAGGATGACCCGCACCTTGGCGAGGATCGTCTTGATTCAACCGGACTGGGGAGCTGATCAAATCGGCTTCATCCAGAGCTGACCTTCAGCTTCCCGTCTCCTCCTAAGTCCTGCTTCGTAAGCTGTCCCTGGATTGATATACAACATCAGTGCGTCTGGAACCTTATTCCACTCCTTACGCTCCAGTACTCTTGAAATAGTGTTAAAACCTGGGGAATTAAAAAAGTAGGCGCCAAGGTTATAACTGAAATCAAAGATTGCACTCTGCTGGTTAGCATTCATCTGATCAAAGAAGGGAACAGTTCTTTTAATTACGTTCCAGAAACTCTTTTCAGAGATGTTAACAAACAAGGTATCTGCTCTTTCCTGTGTAATGGCAGGGTCAGAGAGCTTCACTGCCGTACCATTTTCGTATTTCGTATTCCCCCAACCCACAGTTGGCACACCAGCAGGGCATCGATAAGGAGCAAGCCTGCATCCTTCAAACTCATGGCATAAATCCACCCCTTGCTGAGGAATAGCAGAAGGGATTACTTCTGGTACGGGTTCGGCTTCGCGATACTTCAAGACCCAAGCGCTACCGTCCTGAAGTAGGGACTGTGGCATCACATCTTCTAGAAGCTTTATAGCCTCTTGCTGGTTAGGGGTGGATTTGAAATAGGTAAAAAAGTCAGAAAGTTTGATAGTCATAGCTTGACCTTAGCTCCAGCTGTTCTCAGTCTTAGTTTAAGCAGGGCTTTGGTTTCTAGCTGTCTTACTCTTTCCCTAGAGATACCAAGTGTTTTCCCTAGAGCTGAAAGAGATTGAACTTCTCTCCCTGCCAATCCGAAGTGGTGATTGAGAATGGTCTGTTCTTTACAAGATAGCTGTTTGATCATCTCCTTTAAATACTCTGCGCCTAGAGACCACGCCAAGCTTTCCAGCATGTCTTCAGCATCTGGATCGGCCACAGCATCTAATAGACAAGTCTCCGTGTTGGTAGCAACTGGGGCGTCTAGGGAGTATGCGTCATTTATGTGCGCCATGTACGCCGCTAAGCGCTTAGGTGGAACGTTTGTAAATTCTGCGCATTCCTCCAACGTGGGCATTCTTCCATGCTGCATCTGGAACGAAGGCAACCAGTAGCGCAGCTTGATGATCTGATCATTGGCATTCCCAGGCAAGCGGATCATCCGATCGAACTGAGATAGATACCGCGTGACTGCCTGCCTAATCCACCAGAACGAATAGGTAGAAAATGCGTACCCACGTTCAGGGTCATACTTTTTAATTGCTTGGGCCATGCCAATCGTTCCCTCTTGGATCAGATCCAGTAGGTCACTGCGGTGGGCACGGACTGCGTACTTCTTTGCAACTACCACTACGAGACGGAGGTTGCAGTTCATCAATTTTTGATAGGCTCTTTTTCCCGCCCGGATCTCTCCAGAGGTTGGCTCCTCAGAGTCAATCCACTTTCTTACGCAACGCGCAAGCACTATCTCCTGCTGATGATTCAGCAATGGATAGCGGGAGATTGCGTTGAGATAATCTTTAATAGAGTCACTCATTAGTGAGTGCAGGTTTCAATGATTGGTGCGTGCTCAAGCACCCCGATCAAGGCACGGGCAACTGAGACGGCTTTTTCAAAAGTAACAAAACTACAAGCGTCATCACGCTTCTCGGTGAGGCGAACGCCTGAACCAGTCGTGTCATAACAAGCAGAAACGTAGAGATTGTTGGATTTAAGAAGGAAACGCATTGACAAAGAAACGAACATAAAAAAAAAAAGAGGGGGTAGGGGATACCCCCCTCCCTAAAGTCATTTTTCCCTAGAAAAGTGGAAGCTGCTTCATCTCTACTCCATCAGTCGCTGCCAAATTATCTGTTAGCCGGTTGGCATAGTCGTAAGCGCAGGCCATGGCAACTCTAAGTGAATCATAGTAGATGCACTTTGAATCTTCCACGCATACCTTCCAGCGGTCGTTGCATTTAAAAATGGCGAAATTTTGGGTCATGGTTTTGTCGTGTGATTTTGCGATTCCTTTATCAGTGAACCTGAGCCCAGTTCTTACCGACGTGGGCTTCAGCGATGCATGGAACATCAGCCATAAATACTTGACCGGCTTCTTCCATTTTTTCCTTGAGCAACGGAGCCCACGTTGACGCTACTTCGTCTCTACATAGCAGCAGGATTTCGTCATGAACGACGGCGGCAATCTTCACAACATCCTCTCCAGCAGCGTGTACGAGTGGCCAAAGTTTTATTAAGGCGAACTTGAGGCAAGCGCTTCCAGCTCCCTGTATCGGTGTATTACAGCGAACTGTTAAGCGGTTGAGATCCCCCGGCAGGTAGCGGCGTAATCCCGTGCCAGGGATACGGACTTCTGCCCATTTGTTGTTCTCCGTGTCCTTAGCTACATCAGCAGCCTGTTGCTGCCAACGAGCGATTCCTGGATAGGCATGATGCCAGCGTTTCTTAAACCCGGCAGCTTCTTTTAGCGAGATGACCAGACCTTGGCTGCCAGCGTAGCTCCGTAAACCTTCTGCACCACCACCAAACAAGAAACCAAAGTTGCAGGCCTTAGCTTGCTGGCGCGAGCATCCCACCATGTCAGCTGTTATCTGGTGAATGTCTTCTCCTTCCTGGTACGCAGCAATCATGCGTTCGTCTTTGGCGATGGCTGCTGCTAGACGTAGCTCCAGCTGTGAGTAATCAGCATCCACGATGGACCAGCCTTCGGGTGCTTGCACACAGGCACGAAATTCTGGTTCCCTAGGTACTTGCTGAAGATTGGGTTTAATACAGCTCATACGTCCGGTGTCGGCACCAAGCTGCATGTAACTCGCTTTAGTTACGTGAGTTGAGTCCATCTTTTCTTGAATTGAGACAACCATTTGGCGTCGCTTCTCCGCTTTCTTCCACGTCAAATAGAGCTGGATGATTTCACTGTCTGCGGCGTAACCACGCAAGGCAGCACGGCTAGCGCTCGGCTTGCCATTGCTATCGGTTGGAACGTGTCCGAGCAACGCGGTTAATTTTTCAAGCAACTGTTTCGGGGAGCTGATGTTGAAGCCGGCTGGTTTCTTGGTTCCATCGCGAACGTAACCCGTGGCTCGTGGTCTGAGGTTTAATGAGCCATCCTCATCTCGTGGCAGCCGGTGTTCAGCTGGCAGGTTTGCATCGAGCTTCAGAATGAACTCGTTCCCTAGCTGCTCAATGTCGTGGCTGTAGTCCTGCTTTCTTTGCTCCAGCTCTTCTGGATTCCATGGCAGGCCACAGCGCCAGACTTGAGCGAGCGGCCTCAGAGCATTGCACTCAATTGCGTAGGCATTAGTCAAACGGTTCTTAGCGATCCGCTCAAGCAGCGGATTCTCAAGCTCGGCCAGCGCTATTACATCCCTGGCAGCGTAGAGAATCTGTTCTTCACTAAGGATCGGTGCGCTCCAGTCAGATAGCTGCTGTTCTTTGGGCAGCACAACAGGACGACCATCATCATCCTTTAAGTACCTTTGTACTACATGCTGTAGGCCGTGGCGAACCGTTGAAGATATTCCATTGTTGATCAGCTTGCTAGCCAGCATGGAATCACCGATGCGCCCTCGTGGGTGCATGTCATATTCCTGGAGCCAAGCCAGATCAAAGACAGCGTTATGAGCGAACCAAAAGCGCTCGCCATTGGTAAAGAAGAGGCGCAGCTTATTGAAGCCAGCTTCATCTAAATCAAACAGGTCTATGACGACCACACACTTGCGCACCTTTGAACCAAGCTGAAGCAAGCGGAGCTTGCCTAGCTCTGGCTGTAGCTGGAGCGTTTCTACGTCAAAGCAGACGCTCGAAGCTGTGGCTACATGCTCAAGGTATTGAATGCCTTGATAGAGGGTGTAATTAGTTTTCATAGTTCCCCTCCACCTGCACGCTTTCAGCAGGGATTTCAGGTAGCGGCTGCTGCGCTAGGGCCAGCGCGTAGAGGCTGAATACAAGAACACCCAGGCACACGAGGCCTAGGTGGGGCGAAAAATACTCTTTCATAGGGTCCTCTAGTTGGAGGTAATTACCTTATGAGTGTATCACATCGATGGGCCACTTGGTAACCAAATCAGTTTTAAAGTCACACAATGCCATATATGCACCGAAGGCCTGGGCGACTTCTTGCGGATCACCGCCAGACCTTATGAGACCCTTCCACCTGGCATCTGCAGCGTTACAGTGCTCACGTATGAGGGATAAGATCTCAAATAAAGAAGCCCCATTGGAGGGGCTTGTGAATGACTTAGACATCATCGGGAAACTCAATCGGTGGAACATAAGTCCAGTCCTCGGAAGGGATCCAAGGTAGGCGCTTCTCGATGTCGCTATGTGTTGGAGCGTTCTCTGGTGTCACCTCTTCGTCCCATAATATTGTTGTAACACAATAACCAGAAGCGAATTCTGGTGGATCGTAAAGGGTGGCAGGGGAAACCTGAACTGCATCTTCAACGATGGCGTGAACCTCAATGAGGTCCGAACCTTTGGTGTAGCTGAAGTTCTTTAAGGTGGCTTGGGTCATGGGTGAACCTTCTTTACCTCTGTATCATACTAGATTATTTCTGCCGGTGTAGTTCTTATTGGCCGGTTTGCCAATTGGCACACCATTAAAAAAGCCGCCTCAAGCTGCAGGCGGCTCTTTTGTTTGAAAGGTGTACCAAGCCCTCCATGTATATACAGTAGCACACCAAATAGGCGTTGTCAACCTTATCAGAAGATCCAAGGGCAGTTGGCTTTCATCCAGGCTTCTTGGTGGACCGTGTAGTCGTGGATGAATGAGGCTCGCGTTGGGTAGGTGGGACCTCCGTTCCAGGTTTCCGCGTTTAACGAGTCCATAGTCCTAAGAGCCTCCGCGTTAGCTGTTTTCCATGGGACGTAATTAGCGTTCGTGTCGGCATATACCGCGCACTTGTTGAAGGGCGGAGCTCTCCAGTTGAGCCTCTCAGCTCCGGTCCAGGAGCTGAGATGGCCTTCGTGTGCCAGCGCCGGAGTGGAGCTGAGCAGCAGGGCAGCCAGGGCTGCCCACCATTGCGACGTATCCAACTCAATCGATACCTTCGGGTTCATAGGCTGACCTGATACTGCT
>Ga0208128_1000312_pt1 | contig 20660 bp, 12 predicted proteins | sample ETNtaG_35_FD_185758 | JGI IMG/M metagenome (GOLD analysis project Ga0208128, IMG submission 185758) | Marine microbial and viral communities from oxygen minimum zone, Eastern Pacific Ocean - ETNP201306PF51B (SPAdes) (version 2) | ecosystem: Environmental > Aquatic > Marine > Oceanic ... | reverse complement strand
CCGGAACAGGTTACGCCCTCTGCGGATGAACCGCTCCGATCTACCACCCTGAGCGTTAGTACCGAACCAAGCACACCTTCGGGCGATCATAACATCACAGTTTTGGCTATCAGTGGTGACAAGCAGCTTGACTTGACTGTTACTTTGACCATCGAAAAGTTGGGTGCTTTCATGATGCTAAATTTGGATCCATCGGCACAGGTGGCATTTGGACAAACCGTCAGGGCATTTGGTTCAGTAATCTTGATTGATGAGAAAGGAGATTCACGTACCAACCTGCCGATCCAGCTAGTAACAGTATCTCCCGACAAAACAAACAAAGTTCGCGAAGTTACCACTAAACCAGACCGGACGTATGAACTGGAAGGCATCGTCTTAGATCAGGTTGGGAGTTGGACCATTAAATCCACTTGGGCTGGAGATGTAAAATACAGTTCAGTGGAGGACGAGGAATCCATAGAGGTCACTAAAGCCAAACCCAAATTAGTTTGGGTAGACCAGGGAGATGCCAACCCGGAAGTGACGACGCTGGGCACCTCTGCCGTTTTTGCCCTGAAAATCGAACCCAAGATCGAAGATACCACTGTCCTACTTTCGATCTTTGAGCCAGGGAAATTTGCCAGCGAGAAGATCCGATTGACAACGGACAAAAACGGTATCATCACGCAAAAGTTGGATCTAAACACGGACGGCACCTGGGCTTTACAAGCGGAGTGGGAGGGGAATGAGAATTACATGGCGGCTAAAAGTCTAGAACACCAGGTGACGGTAACAAAGCAACTTGGCAAGGCCATTGTCGTGCTTGGCGGAGGGGACGAAGACCATAATGTCAGTTGGAAACGCTTTCAATCTACGGTCGATCACGCCTACCAGACCTTGCTTAAGCGTCGGCTGACTGACGATGACATCTATTTCCTTTCACCGACGAAGACACCGGACGCAACAGTTGATGAGCCAACCTCTGAGTTTGGACTGGAAAAAGCCATTACCAACTGGGCTAAAAACAGGGTCAGTGAAAATGTCCCCTTATGGATTTATATGATGTCACACAACACCAACACCAGTTTTCTGCTAACGGAGTCCGATCAAAGCACGACCTACTTGGAGGCAGAAAAGTTTGCCGGCTGGTTGGATCAAATCCCAGATACGGTACAAGTAACAATTGTGATTGAAGCCTGTTACAGCGGCAACTTCATTCCTGTTGTGGGCAAGCAAAAAGAAAAATCTGGGAAAAGTCGGGTAATCATTACCTCTGCTGACGAGAACCATCAAGCGCAGATTCACCGCAGTTCCTCTTTCTCTCGTTACTTTTTTGAAAATGTACGACGGAATATGACCGTTGAGAAAGCATTCAATGATGCCATTAAACGAATGAGCCGCAATGTGATCCACTCCAGTCAGAATCCGAAACTAGACAGTAATGGCAACGGTATTCCAAACCAGATCAGCGATTACGTCGGGGTTGAAGATCTTTATGTGCCGGACAATATCGAACCCTTGACCAAGCCGATTATGACCGATCTGAGCGCCAGTGAATTGGAGGTAGGCATATCCGTATCCCTATTTAGTGTTCGGATTCCGGGCTCAGCCGTAATGTCGGAAGTCCGCGCTACGGTTATTCCGCCTGACTTCGATCCAAGCAAAAGCTTCGACGGTTGGACCGACTTCGACACCTTCGACCTGACGGACCCTGATGGTGATAGGGTTTTTACCGGTAGCTACACCAAATTTACCAAATCAGGAGAGTACTCCATCATGGTGGATGCCACTGACGAGCATGGTAATACGGCGGATCCGCTTCAGACCACGCTAGCTGTTGAAGGGAAAGCACCTAAGCCTAAACTAATAGGCGATGTCAATGGTGATGACATGGTCAATATCTTTGATCTGGTGATTGCGGCCGGGCAATTCGGACAAGCGGGTACCGGCCTGATGGGTGACGTCAACGGAGACAATAGCGTGAATATCTTCGACCTAGTCATGGTAGCAGGCAACTTCGGTAAAACGGCTGCCGCGCCAATGTTATTGGCAGACCCGATATCGGCCCGGCAACTCTCCGATCTAGCACATGGTAGCGATCCGCACCGACTGCAACAGGCAGTCACCGCGCTGGAGCAGCAACTGGATAGCCAGATAGCCGTCCAGGCCTTGAAGCAGGTTTTGTCGGTAATGCAAAAACCGGAGAAAACCCAGCTGCGACAAAACTATCCCAACCCATTTAATCCGGAAACCTGGGTTCCGTTTGAACTGGCACAGGACACCGGTGTCACGATCGAAGTCTATGGCTTCGATGGTCAGTTGGTCAGAAAGTTGGATCTGGGTCATCTATCGGCCGGTTTATACCTGAGTCAGGATCGAGCCGCTTACTGGGACGGCAAGTCTGAGCTGGGCGAAACCGTTGCCAGCGGCATCTACTTCGTTCAGTTTACTACTGACGATCAAACACAAACACGGCGGTTGGTGATCCTAAAATAATTGGTTAGAAGGTCAAGCAATTGCTTGACCTCCTTTTCCGCTTTATTTCTTTCCCACACAAAATAACCCTTTATCCTAAAGGAGAATAAGGTTCAGGTAAAACCTTTACCTCGTTTTGTACTTTCAATAACTCAAAACAGCGGTTGGTGAATAAGACAAGTAGGAGATTAATACTAATCATGTCGCAACAATACAAATCGATTCTTTTCTATTTACTAGTTGGGGGTTCAATCATGAGCCATACCCATGCGGTGACCTACTTCGACCATTTCACTGAACATCAGAACGATGAATATCGCCGACGAGTGGTATATATTGTTTCTTATGAAAACGGTCTCGAATACTCCGTAACAGACAATTCAAACAAAAAGTCTGGTACGGTTGATGAGGGCAACTTTGTGAAAATCGATAACCGTGATTTTGCTGGACCTATTAAGATTGAACTCAGTAACAACGCTGGTTATGCCTACGGTACGGATGAAAGGATAGACGATAGATCAGACGATGCTATAACATTGATTCGTGGGCGTAATGAACTCGTTGATACTGAGTTCTATTTTTATAACCCAATAGAAAATCCAGAATGGAAACCACGTGTGGTTATCACTTCTTTAGCCGACAACAACTCAGTTAAACTGACCAATATCAAGAATGGAGAGCAAAAAAAGATTAGTCGTTTCAAGGATAGTTCCAACAGGGAAATCAATAGCGACAAGATGACTAAAGGTAGTTTCACCTCAGAAATACTAGCCAATGAAGGTATGTTTCGCGTCGAATCAACCGGTGCCCTATACTTGCACTTTGGCATTATGGACAACGATTTCTTTGAAACCGTCCCGTCGCTTTCTGGTAATTTGGTTGGAACCGAGTTCTATGCCACTTCGGCCCGGCAAGTAGTTGCTACACCATTGGAGTCCGGTGGCAACATAACAATCAAGACATTCGGCGAGGATAATGACCCCCGTGAACGTCGTTGGGATAATGTTGTATTAGGAGAATCGTACGAATTTTGGGATTTCGGCGGAGGTCATATCGAAATGGCAAAAGTTGCACACGTTACCAGCACCGTACCAGTCTACGTCACCGTCGGAAAAGATGGATGGGGTGACAGTATGTTTCTGCCACCCCATCCAAATACAGATAGCACCCAATTTTTTACCTTTCAATGGGAAGCATCACTAAAAATCTTTGCCCTAGCGGATAACACCCAAGTCGATATTCTCGATCATGATTCTCCTATTCGCAGTGTGAGTGGCCAATTGAAAGCTGGCGAAATGCTGATAACAGGATCAAATAAAAGAATATGGCGAGTCAGTAGTGGTACTGAAGTCCGTTCTAACAAACCCATAATAGTAAAATTAGTCTACCAAGATTGGGATTATGAAAATTCCTCCGCCGCTTATCTGGTTCCTGCCGATTTTAATACTTCACTACTTTTCATCGATGCACCACAAGCATCTGAATCTCCAAGCGTAGGTGAAAAATTCACAGTATCAATATCTACTTTAAACCAAGTTGCTCTTCGAGATTTTTCTTTTAACTTTAGCTTTGATCCATCGGTCATTAAGGCCGAGAGCGTTGAATACGGAGATTTCCTCAGTCAGGGTAATGTCGATCCCACAACTTGTGAGACCCCGGATATTGATAATGGTAGTGGGCTGATTAATAGTATTAGTTGCCGGAGAAATCCCGCTACAGGAGTGACAGGAGCCGGGAAGCTGATTGCAATTAGTTTTGAAGCTGTAGCTTCTGGGAAATCCAAACTACAATTGCAAAGTCCGGAATTTTTTCAGCCGAGCCAAGAACCAATTGAGTTTAGCTTCCCTGATGAACAAGTAAATGTTCTGCTTTCCCGAGGTCAAATAACGGGTAAAGTGACAACTGGGAGTGGAATACCAGTTCCTCATATCGCAGTCGAAGCCTTTTTAGAAGGGAAACAAATTGGAACTTCAGCCAAAACCAACTCACTAGGCATATATATAATCGATAATATTCTTCAAGCAGGCTTAGTTGAGGTCCGGGCTTTCGGCCCAGGTATGCTACCAATTCCAAGTATTGAGGTTGAGGTAGCCATCGGCTCAGAAACAGAGTCAGCTGATTTTTTGACAGTACAAACAACAGCTTTACAGAGTGTCACCGACTACAGAGGTTTTATTCGTAACTGGCTAATGCTTGGTGCCATCGACTGGGAAAACAGTGGTACTCTTCTGATGGCGGATCAGTTGAATCCTAAAACCAAACCCGGTGCCCGGTTTCCAGTACAAGAGACCGAGTTCAAGGAAATCGATCCTAAAGATGGTGATTATGGCACTGGCCTAGCTAAACATCTTCGCTGGGCACTGCATGTTGACCCTCGTGAAAATAGTTGGGAACTAAATGACCATCGGATTAGACCCTATGAGCTCTACCCTCACCAAGAGCAGGCCGTTGTTTATGCCTTCACTCACGTCAAGGCTCCGGCAGATATGAAAGTTAATATGGAACTAGAACATTATGGAGTTGCCATTTGGCTCAACGGTGAATATATACACATGAACTCTGATAGTAAGTGTTGCTGGGACCCCAGTTCAGATTGGTACCCAGATATAGTTAAAGACGTGACTTTAAAGAAAGGGTGGAATTCCATACTGATAAAAACCTCAAGGGGTGAACTCAGTTGTCGTTTCACCTCTAAATCTTCTCTATTTGGAGAAGCGGAGCCGTTGACGAACTTGCCTGTGGCTCCTCAGTTAGGATCTACTACTACTTCAATCGATCAACCCCAACCTGTGGCCTTAACGCGGGGTACTTTTAACCTGAAATTAGAAAAAGGCTTGAATATGATCTCCTTGCCGGTCAAGCCGGATCAACCGATGACCTCCAAAACACTGGCTAAAGAGCTAGATGCCACCTTAGTTATCCGTCTAGATCCAAAAAATGAGACCTTTGTCCCATTTGTACCAGATCACTTTGAAGGCTACAATTTCACCATCGAGGGTGGAATGGGATTGATTGTTAATGTCAAGAGATCACAAACCTCGACCTTCACCGGCACTGTCTGGGATAATACAAACGCTGCCCCTATAGTACCTGTCGATCCTCAATCAGTTTGGGCTTTCGGCCTGGTTTTTGACAACCTACTGACCGATTCAACCCTAATAGTGAGAAATCTGAGATCAGGCCAAACCCTTCAGTCGTTGACCGGAACACCAGCCATTGCATTTGTGGATCAGTCGCAACAGTCGGTGGTTCACCCCCAAGATTGGATTGAAATACAGACGGAGAATACCCGTTGGCGGTATCGTGTGACCGGCCAAGATTTGCAACAGGCCTTTGCCGTAGTTTCGCTGAATAAACAGATACAGATTCCCAACCGAACACGTTTATTACAAAACTATCCCAATCCGTTTAACCCGGAAACCTGGATACCTTTCCAGTTGAGCCAGGACAGCCAAGTCGTGGTGTCGGTCTTTGGTGTCAAAGGAAATCTAGTACGCCGTCTGGATTTGGGCTGGATGATAGCCGGCAATTACCTGGAAGCGAATCGGGCGATTTATTGGGATGGAAAGTCTGAAACGGGAGAGACGGTTGCCAGTGGTACCTACTTCTACCAGATTGCAGCCGGTGACTACTCAGAGATACGTCAGATGGTGATTCTGAAGTAGGAAATCCCAAAATAAAGCGGCTATTGATCTTGCTCTCATTCGCATATTGGCAACTTTGGTAACTATTTAGGACCGAGAAGTGGAGTCCGGCTGGTGGGCAGATAGATCAAAATAATCTTAATACAGTGACCGTATCCAGCGTTGCTTAACCTCACGCCGTGTCACACTTCTTGGTGATGATAGTATTACTGTTTGGCCTTCAATTGTGATAAACAGGCCGATTTAGCCCTAGCTGTGGCGAGACAGGTCAGATTATTACTTCGTGCTGGTTCTTACGCTGTTTTTGCCTGTTTGCATCTACCTAAGGTGATTAGTCCCTACCCGCTTGGCTAATTGTGTTATTTGGTTGGGAAAAGCTGCGCAGAAACTCAGTTCTACTTTTATTTTGTTAGAACATCGACTATAATAGTGTACTTCTATAAACACAGAATCGGAAACTTGAACCACCATGGCCGCCAGAATCCCCTTAATTGTCGAAGTCTTCCAGCACGTCGATTTCAAGGGTAAAAATAGCTTTATTGTTGAACCGATTCCCCGTACTCACCGCATTGGGCTTAACGACCAGATCTCCTCTCTACGGGTATATCGAGGGCCTAATTTTTCCAATCCAAACCATAAGGTTATCCTTTACGAACACCCTAACTTTCGGGGGCGAAAAGTTGCTTTTGGTCCGGGGTTTTATCCCAATATCCACGATTCCGCCTACAATTTTGCTGATAGAACCTCGTCTATCAATTTCGGCACGATGCCGATTCCAGTTGGGCCTGAGTGGGGGACGGTGCCTGTAATTGTCGAATGCTTTGAGAATACTGAATATCGTGGCAAGCATATTACGATTCTGCGGGATATTGCCAATCTAAGGGATCCTCAGGGAGGCACCTGGTTTGAAGATCGGGTCTCTTCTCTTCGGATTACTAAAGGCCCAAACTTTCCACCACACCCGATGGAAATTGTGTTCTACGAACATCCGGAATACGAGGGGGCTAAACTGGCCGTTTCAATGAATCCCAGTGAATTCAAGAAGGAGATTCCCAACCTCCACGTTTTACCTCAAAGTTTTGGTGACAGTATTTCGGCTATTAAAATCGAAGGCTGGGCCTCTTCAGACGAGTTTTCGAACGTCGCTTATTTCGACGAGTTCATCGGCAACCAGATGAATTCGGAGTGGCGGTGGGAAGACCCGAACGGCGGTGGATCGTGGTCCGAACAACAAGGGTATCTGGAGATGAAGGTCGAACCGGGGCAAGACCTATGGCACGGTTCACCTCCGGGGCGAGGTGGCAACATGGATGCCCCCCGTTTGTTGATGCGGGCGTCTGGCGACTTTGCTATCGAAACCCGCATCAAAGTCTCCCCCCAACTACGGGAGCATGGTGGCTTAATCGTCTGGAAAGGTCCCTGGCGTTTTATTCGCCTAGAAAAAACCTCCGGGCCACACGCTTTCCGCGGGGATGTTCGCTTTGAACGTCATGTCCAACGGGTCTTCCAGCTGGTTGGACGTGGGGACGGTCTGCGTAATGTACGGGAGATTTACCTGCGGATTGAGAGGCGTGGAACCCGTTTTTCAGGCTTTGCCAGCGATGACGGCATTAATTGGAAAAGTTGCGGCGATACCCACGTTGGTATGGGTGATCCGGTTAACGTCGGTTTACACGCACTATGTCCGGGCAACATACCGGCCACTCTTACCCGGTTTGACTATTTCCGCTTGCTGAAGCGAAAGAGCGAAATGGAGCGGTACTTAGGTCGCAGATATACACGGACACAACGCATGTCAGACGAAGATCGACGGCGGCAGCGTCGAGATCAACGCAGTCGAGCCATGCGGGAATTAATCTGAAACGTCGAAAGAGTTTTTTCAGAGGAGTATAAAATATGCTACGAGCGGCTTTGATCGGCTGTGGTCGGATGGGAACAACCATCGATGACGAAGCTACAGGTGGTTTAACGGATCCCGGTGACCCACGGATGGCCTATTCTCATGCCATGGGCTATACCGTAGTGGATGAAGTGGATCTGGTAGCGGTCTCCGATGTTCTACCAGAAAAGGTTGAGAGAACACAAGAGCGATACAACGTTCCGAATGGGTATAACGACTACCGGGAGATGATCCAGCAAGAGCAGCCAGATATTGTCAGTATTACCACTCGGCCCGGAACACACGCTGAGATGACAATCTTTGCGGCCGAAAACGGTGTCAAAGGCATCTACTGTGAAAAGCCGATGGCCTGTTCTATGACAGAGGTGGATCAAATGATTGGTGCGTGTCAGAAAAACGGCGTTAAGTTCAACTACGGCACCAATCGACGATACCAACCGTTGTATTGGAAGATGCGTCAGCTGATCGAAGACGACCATATCGGAGATCTGCAGTGTGTGGTCTGTCACTGTGGTGGTAGCGCAGCCCAGTGGGGGCACACCCACATGTCGGATATGATGTTGTACCTGGCCCTGGACGCCGATATTGATTGTGTGCAGGCGACGATTGGTACAACAGACGACGATTGGGAGGGGCTGCAAATTTCGACCGATCCAGCTATTTTAATGGCTTTCGCGCAGTTCAATAATGGGGTTCGCGGCTACCATACGGCAGGTTCCGGTTACGAATTCGAAGCTATCGGCTCCAAGGGCGTGCTACGTTCATGCGAGAACGGTTCCTGGTTGTTGAGTCGAATTTTTGGCCAGCCTACCTACGAAGCCAACGATGTAGTTGTAGACCGGGGTACCGCCAACTGTATCCGTGACTTGGCGGCAGCAATTGAAAATGATACCGATACACGGTGCAACGCGGAACTATCGGCTAAAAGCCAAGAGATGATCTTTGGCTTCGTCGATTCTGGGCGACAGGGGGGACAGCAGGTTTCACTGCCTTTGGTCAACCGAGACCTCTACATTGGCCGACCGGATTGGTAACCCCAACCCCTGACCCCCAAGTCCGTCGGGGACATTTTCTGATAATTTCTAATAAGTGGTCTAAAGACGTAGAACCTAAAGACATGGAATCTAAAAACTTAGCATACAGAGAGGTGGATAAATGAAGTTATTGAGTTACCTGGACAGTGGAGCAGTACAGCCCGGACTATACGTGGACGGTAATGTTTACGGCTTGTCGTCCCTTTGTAATTCGATTCGGGATATGCTCGACCAACACGGTTCTTCACTGGGATTTATCGAAAAAGCTCATGCGGATGGGAATCTGCCGCTGGTGGGCAACTTTGATAACCTGCATATCAAACCACCCCTAAGTCCTCGAAAACTGTTGAGTGTGGCTGGAAATTTTGTGGCCCATATCGAGGAAGGTGGTGGAAAGCTACAACCAGAGCATACGCAGGCTCCGTGGATTTTCTGCGTACCACCGACCAAACTAATGGTTGGTCATCGGGAAGAGATTCAACTCATTCCTGAGTCGCGTAAAATCGATTACGAAGGCGAATTAGCTGTGGTGATGGGTCGAACAGCGAAAAAAGTTTCGGCTAACGAAGCGGCTAATTATGTTGCCGGCTACACCATCTACAATGACGTATCAGAGAGAACACCGTTCATGATTGAACACGTTAATGAGCCACGTCAACTCTCCTTTTGGTACACTAAATCCTTTGATACTTTCGGTCCTACCGGCCCGTTTCTCACCACTGCGGACGAAATTGCCGATCCGCAGGATCTGACGATTCGGGTCGAAGTCTCTGGAGAAGAGCGGCAAAATTGCAGTACGCAGCAGATGATCTTCACCGTTTACCAGTTGATTGAATTTCTAACCAAGTTCCTGACGCTGGAGCCAGGTGATATTATCACGACCGGAACACCTGCAGGCGTCGGTTCAACTACAGGCAAGTTTCTACAAGCTGGAGATACGGTGCGGATTAGCATCGATAATCTCGGTACTTTGGAGAATCCAGTTGTCCGGACTTAACCGGTCATATATGCCTCGAAATTGGCGACGGCGCTAGTCTGAAAGGAGATGTAGTTGGACAAACCCATTTTAACCACCACCGTTGGTTCTTATCCTATTCCAGATTGGTTGTCGACCTTACCGAGTGAGCAGGCATTAGTCGATGCTACTCGAGTTGTGATTGACATCCAGCGGCAAGCGGGCATAGACCTGCCGACTGATGGAGAACTGTACCGGTTTGACATCAACCATCCCGATACCAACGGCATGATCGAGTACTTTATTCGGCCACTAGCGGGAATGCAATCTCAAGTAGGTCGGAGGGAGTGGCAGGAGTTTGCTGCTATGCAGTCGATGTCCTTTCGCTCTAAACCGGCAGGGGTGATTATCGATGAACTGGAGGAAGGCGAATTAAATCTCCCCGCGGCTTGTCAACGGGCGACCCAGATCGCCGGTCAAAAGCTAAAATTCACCGTCACCAGCCCTTATATGCTGGCAAGAACTTTGCTCGACAAACACTACGACGACTTTGAGGTTATGCTAATGACGCTGGCGGAGGTTCTCGCCCGACAGGTCGCTGATCTGGACTGTGCCTGTGTACAAGTCGACGAAGCCAATATCCCTGGTAACCCGACCGATGGGCCGGTCGCGGCCGAAGCGATCAACACTATACTGGACGCTGTATCGGGTCAGAAAGCAGTTCACTTCTGTTTTGGCAACTACGGTGGGCAAGTTATTCAGAGAGGGCGTTGGGAAGAATTAATCGAATTCCTGAATGCACTTCGCTGCGACCATTTGGTACTCGAATTAGCACATCGGCCACCATCAGACTTAGAAGCTTTGACTGAAATTGATAACAGCATCAAACTCGGTATCGGTGTGATCGATGTCAAAGTTAATCACATCGAAACGCCTGATGAAGTCGCTAACCGAATTGAGGAAGCCGAGGATCAACTGGGACCGGGGCGCGTTGGTTGGGTTCATCCGGATTGCGGATTTTGGATGCTGAAGAGATCAGTTACCGATCGAAAAATTGAGGCCTTAGTCCGAGGGCGAGATCTCTATCTCGGAACATCATAATCCACAGTTTTTTGGACTACCCATCAGGGATGCAATTCCAGTAAAAACTGACGCCAATCGGCGCATTTGGAAAGTTCAACTGACTGATAATTTTCCAGTTAAGACCCGATATAGCCTTCTCAAACAATACATAACCGACCGATCCAACGAACCGACCAGATTGCGCCCCTTTGAGCCTTGTTTGCAACATGTCGAAAGGCTACAGGGACCATTCGAAACTGAAAAACGGGTGTTGGAAATCCTATCAGAGACTGATTGTTCTGTGCCGTCTTTGCAGTGGTACTCCGATACAGATCAGTTGCTGCTAATGGACTGGTGTGGCGATAAAACACTTGACCAATGGGCACAGACCCGCCCGTTGGCCCAACTGAAACCGGTTGTACGATGGACTGTAGCGGCTTTTCTAAAACTGGAATCAGTGTTCAAAAGTTGCGAAAAGGAGTTATTATTAGCAGTTCCACCAGTTCGTCAATCTTCGCAACCAGACGTCGATTTTGACCAGGCTTGTCAACGCAGCCAAAAAATACTACAATGGTTAGTTGGTCCTATCTCCTCCTCAACAGTTGATCCTGTTTGGCAATCACTGGTTGAGACCTTAAAGAGTGGGCCTCAGTCGTTCGGAGCACTCGACTATCACGCCAGTAACGTCGTCTTAGATACCAGCCAGCTCCCTTACTTCATCGACTTTGAATCTGTTGGTTGGGACTGGCCGGAGCGCCGATTAGTTCAGTATCTCAATGCAATTGGGGCTGGAAAAGAGAAGGGGCGGTTTATCTCGTTACTGAACCGCGAAGTTTTGGAAAAATTGGTTGACGAACAGATGCGGCATCGGTTGGATGGGCACCACTTATTATTCTACTTAATAGTCATTGATCGCATTTTGCGGGCCACCGCCAGACCAAAATCCAGCTTAGCCCAAATTTTAACTGGCCAATGGGGCGATCTGAAAACTCGATACCAACAGGCCGTTCATTGCTTGCAGGCTGTGGCGCTCAGCGACTGGGTAGTCACGCAGAAAATCCGAGGTTGGTTAGCTTAAACCTGTTGGCTTGGATTACCGGCTGTCCAGAGCCTCACTTACCCGTGCAAAAACGCCAGGCCAATCACCCGCTTGAGTTTGTCGGAAAAGTCGCATCGAAGGGTACCAGGGTGAATCATCTCGGTCGAGCAACCACCGCCAATCGGGAACGTAGGGCAGGACTATCCAGACGGCCTTTCCTAACGCCCCCGCCAAATGGGCTACAGAGGTGTCGACAGTGATGACCAGATCTAACTGTTGAATAGCTGCTGCTGTTAAAGCGAAATCGGTCAGTTGAGGACTCAGGTCAACAACCTGATACTGCTCAAATATTTGGCGTTGCTGATCACTCTCCCGACCCACCTGCAAACTGTAAAAGCTACAGTCGTTCCTCGACAGTAAAGGCTTGAACTGTTGTAGGTCAATTGAACGGTTTTTGTCGTTTCCGTGTGATCTGCTTCCCGCCCATACCAAACCGATTCTACATCCAGAACCCGTTACCCCTTCTACTGTTTTGTCGGTCGGTACCTCCAGATAAGACATTGGAGCCGGAATGTCTTCTAATTCTAAACCAAACAGATGAGGCAGGCTTATCAGCGAAGTATAACAGTCATAGTTGAGTGTATCTAAATCGGTAGGTAGAGTTTTCTTCTGGATAACAGTTTCGACGACTGGTAACCTGTTCAACTGCTGAAACAGGTCCAACAAGGTTGGGTCCGTTTCTAAGATAACCCCTCCCCCTCGCTCCTCGACTAGGTTTAAGAAACGGACGAATTGAATGGCATCTCCAAAACCTTGTTCGTCATAGATCAATACTTTCCGCCCATCGAGTTGTTCTCCATTCCAGCGAGGCTTGGTAAACTGTTGGTTTCTCATTAGGGTTGAAGAATCTAACTCCAACCTCCATTCGTATTCCGGCCAACCCTCTTTGTAGTTTCCAGACAAAAGTAGCAACGAACTCAGGTTGAAGTGAGCTTCAGCCGAAGTAGGGTTAAGCGAAATAGCAGACCTCAATTCAGTAATAGCTGCGTCAATTTCGCCTTGGTGCATCAAAGCTACTCCCAAATTGGCCCGAGTAATGAAATCGTTAGGCTGAATCAACAGTCCTCGCCGATAGTGTTGAATGGCCTGTTCCGTGTCGCCCCTTTCATCGAACATGTCACCGAGTTTTGAATAAGAAGGCGCATGCTCAGGATTCAAACGGAGGACTGTTTGTAAAGTCATTTCCGCTTCATCCAATTGATGGGCCATCATCTGAGTAAAGCCCAAATTATGACAAGCTTTGAAATTGTCTGGTTCGACTTTCAGGCCTGATTGATAGATCCCAATAATTCTATTAAGGTTTTCAAGATATTCAGTGGTCGTTTCATCCGGTGTTGATGTTAACGGTCGATTAATCAAGGCGGCAGCATGAAATTGTTGTGGATATTTAGTTTTAAGTTGGTTAAATAGTATCTCTGCCAACTCAAAATGGACACCCAGCAGATTCGGGGCGATCGACAAGGCTGTTTCAAAAGCAGTAATCGCTTGATCAGTTTGGTTCTGTTCTTTTCGTATTAGACCCAAACTAAAGTGAATCTTAGCCATGCTAAGATTTTCGTCTGAAGTATCCTCAGTTCTATGTTGCAGTTCACACTCAAGAGCACTCTCTAGCGTTGCTATAGCTTCATCCAAGCGACCGTGTTTCCTGTAAAGAGTTGCTAAATTGTGATAACCAGAAATCTGTGATGAGTCGATTTCAACAGCTTTCTGAAAACAGAAGACAGCATCCTCTATGAGGTCCAGTTTTTCCAGCGCAATCCCTAAATTGCCGTAGGCTTCAGCGTAAAGCGGAAAGATTTCAAGCGCTTGCATCAACAACTCAACGGCTTGTTCGTACTCCTCGATCTCGATCGCCATCACGCCGAGAAGGTGAAAGGCCCTGAAATTAGCAGGATCGCTCTCGATCAGAGAGCGGCAGATATTGCCGGCCGCTGTTAACTGGCCTGATCGATGTAGTGTTATCGCTTGTGCTTCCAAGTCCGGTTGAGAAGATGGGGGTAGGATTTGAGTATTCAAGGCTGAATTGTGTCCTTCCAGGTTGGAGCTAACCCGCCGGGTGAGGCTGCGGAGACATCTTGTACCGGGCCATCAACCGGGACGCCGTGTTCCATAATAACGTCAAAATAGGGCTCTCGTGTTTGGGCGAGTAGGTTCAGTAGCTCTTGCCGACATTGGTCGCGTTGTCTTGTCTCGGTCGAAGCCAGGTTATTCTGTTCGTATGGGTCTTCGTGCAGATCAAATAATAATTCATGTCCGGTCTCGAAGTAGGCGTATTTCCATCGATCTGTCACCACGGCGCGCCAATCTAAGAAATCGAGACTCCATCTGGGATTCCCGCACATTTCGAGTAATACTTTTTCGGGGCCTTTAAACCCATCGCCGCGGACGGATGGCGAAAAGTCCAGTCCTTGAAGGTAGGCTGGGATCTCAGCATCAATCAACCCTAATGTTGTTGGCAGCAAATCTACCAAACTAAAGAGATCGTTGGAGTTCGGTTGTGCTGGCAATTCACCAGGGTAATGAAAGATGGTTGGTATCCTAACCGATTCCTGATGTGGATACTCTTTGCGGTTGATGACGCCGTGGCTTCCCATAAAGTCTCCATGGTCGGAGAAATAGACGGTCATAGTATTGTCCCGAAATTCTGGCTGATGATCCAGTGCTTTCAATATTCGTCCGATATTCCAGTCCAGATTTTCGATCATGGCGTAATAGGTAGCTAGTTGTTCTCGCATCCGAGGTGAATCGGTAAAGTTGGGACGTGTCTCTAACTGGCCCGGATCGAAGCGCATAAATGACTCCGGTGCCTCCAGTGGAAAGTGAGGCGGTTCGACACTCAATACCAGAAAAAGTGGATCTGGCTTATCGTACGATTCTAAGTAGGAGATCGCTAAGTCAGTCAACGCATCCGTCTGGTATTTCTCTAACCAGCGGGGTTCCGTTTCGTCTTGATGGTAGTAAAACCCGTCAAAAGGTGCGTTATTAATCTCAAAGCCGTGCCAATCCTGAAATCCTGCCCGATGATACTCCGGTGTTCGGTGTGGCCAAGGGGTGTAAGCATCTCTATTCTCTCGGACAGTAGACGGTAACTGATTCTGGACAACTCCACAGTGCCATTTCCCAAAATAGGCTGTATGATAACCGTTCTCTTGTAAAATAGTAGCTGTACTTGGGGCGGTCGCTTTATAGACATCAAAGAAATACTGCACAGGTCCAGAATGTGCGTATCGTCCAGAGAAAATCGTGCCGCGTGACGGTGTGCAGATCGGGCAATTAGCATAAGCATTGGTGAAGCTAATACCCTCTTTCGCCATCCGGTCCATATTGGGGGTTCGAACGTTTGAATCTCCCGCATGACTCATTGCCATACCAGAGTGTTCATCAGAAAGTATATAAAGAATGTGAGGACGCATAACTCTCTCTCAAAATTAATGCCCTAATTATGCAGAATATATTCGATAATATCCAGTGGAAAATGGTGATTGAGAACCGACTCATCTCCCCGTTCACTACCAGATCTATTCAGTTGATATTTTCACTATCTCAAGATGTTGACAAGAAATTGCCAACATTTCGTGCGGGTTTACCAGTGGACTTAATCTGATTAGGCTTTAATTTAGTTGAGAGGGGGCTAATGGTGCAGGAATTCTCCCTGAATCCAGATTTAGGAATGTGTTATACTTGCGATCGTGCAAAATGTAAGTCGATATAGCCTTTTTCTGCTTTTTTGGGCCGTGATCTGCTCACTACAGGCAGCAGAGCAAGGCGATTACGTAGCCGAGTTTCTCAACCATGGAGTTGGCGCACGCGCCCTCGGTATGGGAAGCGTTTTTGTCTCTATCGCCGATGATGCTACCGCCACCTACTGGAATCCGGCTGGCTTGACCAGCGTCGGTAACCACGCTTTTTCGATGATGTACTCCGATACTTTTGGTACAGGTCAAGGGGCTTTTTTGCGAAAAGGATTGGTAGAGTACAGCTTCGCCAATTATATTCAGAAAGTGCCAGAAATCGGGATACTAGGTTTCAGTTGGATTCGACTAGGGATTGACCAAATTCCAAGAACAACCTTCCTGGATATTAACGGTAACGGTAAACTTGGTGATTTTCAAGATAAGAACGGGAATGGAATCAAGGAAGAAGGCGAACTCTATATTGACCGGCCTGTCATTGCTGACTATTTTAGTAATGCTGATAATGCTTTTCTGCTATCGCTGGCACGTCAAATTAGTCCTCAGCTTTCTATTGGTGGTAACTTAAAAATTGTTCGGCAGACTGTATTTCAGAGTTCAGGTAATGGGATGGGCATTGACCTGGGCGTTATCTTTGAGCCTATCGAGAACCTGCGCCTGGGTGCCTTACTCCTAGATGCAACGGGAACCCAAATTAAATGGCGAAAGACTGAAACTTCACCCACTTTTACTCGCAAAGCCACGGCCCGACTCGGTACATCGTACGATATAGGTCTAGCCTCTTTTGGCCAACTCAGGTTAGGAGTGGATCTGCAATCTGGGATTAAAGATATCCAGGTCACCGAAACGGACAAAAAACAGGGCCTGACGATGCGATACGGTGGCGAGTTTTGGCTATTTGATATTCTGGCCCTTCGAGCCGGTCAGAATGGTCGTAATTTTTCCGCCGGCACAGGATTTCGACTAAAGATTGGACAAACTGTCTGGTCAACCGATTACGCCTTTACCCCACATGAACTTGGCCCATCGCAACGCATCTCGATCGCCGGGCGTTTCTGATCACCGTTGCTTAATCAAAATCCTATCTCCCCTTATCTATGAACCTTAGTCAAAGAATAGATAAAGCTAGAGACGCTTTTTCCAGGCGTGATAAAGTTGCCTCTGCACATATTCACGAAACTTGGCCGGGCGTCGCCCCGGAAAAGCACGGTGGCGCGGGGGCGCAATACATCGGCGATATCATATATGGTGGCCTAGACGGGATTATCACCACTTTTGCTATCGTTAGCGGGGTAGCCGGGGCACAATTAGAATCGGGAATTATCCTGATCCTCGGCCTAGCTAATCTGATTGCTGACGGGTTTTCGATGGCGACAGGCGCTTACCTCTCCCTTAAAAGTGAGCAAGCCTACTACGACAAAGAGCGTGAACGAGAATCGTGGGAGGTGGAGCACTTCCCTGAAGGCGAGAAACAAGAAATGCGTCAGATCTATCTTCAGCAAGGCTATACTGAAGAAGAAGCAACGCAGTTGGTTAAGATAAAAAGCCGGAATCCCGAACGGTGGGTAGATACGATGATGATCGACGAATTGAGTATGATCCGTGACGACCGTAAGCCATTGTTGAGTGGTTTGACCACTCTACTCTCTTTTATCTTTGCGGGAGCGGTCCCGTTACTGGCCTACTTAGTTGGGCTAGTTATTGCTGTACCAATCTCTTTCGGAATTTCGGTTTTGCTTTCTGCCCTGGCTCTTTTTGCACTTGGTGCAGCCAAGGTACGCATTACCTTTCAAAATCCATTCCTGAGTGGTTTTGAGATGCTGGTCGTGGGTGGACTCGCATCTGGCGTTGCCTACGCTATCGGTGCGCTTCTCAGGAATCTAATCCCCACCTAGGCACGAGGCCTCCGATTCGATTCACGGGTGCTAATCTGTTGTTTTCACCTGTGAATCGTGTTTACCTTTCTCTAATTTAGTTCTAGTTTCTTCTGCTCTATTAACGCAAAAATCAGAGTATAAGCGAGTGGTCGGCATAATCACTGACCATTAATCGGTGACTTTTTCGATGGGAGACTGAGGCCGTCTCTACACATATAACCTGAAAAATCAGATCTACCACAGGCACAACTAGAAAAGTGAGAAAAATTACATTTACCGGATCCATTATGCTAGACTCGCCCTCTCAGATGAGCTGGGATATACCTGCATAGTGTAGTTCAATAAAAAACGAATGTTCGGCAGGTATCAGCTTGGCTGACCGACATTTGGCCTGACAAATAGAAACGGGTTGAAAGTAAAGACCGCGGCACAGGAAAGAATACAAAATTTCAACCAGAGAAGGAGATGATAAGTATGAGTAAGCAATTGCGCGCTGTCATAGTTGGGGCTGGATGGGCGGGTGAAGGACATACCAAAGCCCTTCAATACACGGGGGTAGAGGTTATCGCCGTATGCGCCCGTAAACCGGAAATCGTAAAACAGGTGGCCGACCGGCTGGGGTTAGAGCAAGCCTCTACCAATTGGCAGCAGACGTTAGAGACAGTTCGGCCGGACATCGTCGCGCTGGCCACACCTGCGGCTTTACGAGGAGAGGTGGTAGATGTGGCAACCGACCTCGGTTGCCACATCTACTGTGACAAACCGCTGGCGACGACGGCCGAAGAAGCTGGTCATATCTATCGACTGGTTAAAGCGGCGGATGTGAAACACGCCTATGCAGCCACACACCGTTATGACCCCGGGTATGCTCGGCTCAACGAGTTGATCCAGGAAGGCGTTATCGGTACGCTGCGCGAAATCGTCGTTACCACGCGGGGTCGTCGTTCTCCCTCCTTGGTGATGCCGTGGTCATGGATGCTAACTCTTGACGCTGGAGGCGGTGCCCTGAACAACGGCTTACCTCACCTGTTGGGTATCTTACAGACTATCACCGGCGGTGAAGTGGTACGTGCTATGGGCGAAGCACGTGTTCTGACCACCGAAGCCCCTGTTGTGCCTGACCTACACGATTACCGTGATTGGCTAAAACAAGGAGGAAAATTAACCCGTGAAAACGCTGCCTCGCTGGAGTGGCGCCCCGTTGATGCCGATAACGTCTTCTCGGCGTTAATGCAGTTCAGGACGGGTGACACCGGGATCCAGACGACAATTGTTTTTGGATCCGGTCAGCAAGTATCAGGCCAAACCACTGGAATATACCTTTATGGAGACAAAGGAACGTTGAACGTGGACGGCATGTTCTATGCCCATAAAATCTCACTCCAACTCGCTGGTCATGACAAAGCTGAGGTTTTGGAGATACCGCAACGGTTGAAGGATGACGTGCCAGAGATTGGTGATTTCGTGCAAAATAGGTGGTGTGCGTTGGCACGAGACTTTGTGGCTGATATCGAGGGCAAACCCCACCAATCCTATTTGACCTTCAGAGACGGATGGCGATATCAGGTGGCGATTGAGGCTATCAGAGACGGTTGCGGATGGCAAGAATTACCGAACTAAAAATCCTTGGGAGAAGTAACTGAGGTCTGTTTATTGGACAAATTCCGGTTCAAGGGTAGTCATGACCTTATTTTTTTATCTTTTCGACTTCACCGAGGAAGTTTTCTTTGACAGCCGGAATAGCTTCTTCTAACGACTTTGGATGTTTGAGTGGCCTGAGATCCAGACAATATTTAGCCGATCTAATCGGGGGTAGAGGCCACTATCTGAATCACTACAATCGAATTTGTCGGTCAGTAACGGCTGAATATTTTTTACTGCTATACGCCCACCTTTGAAAGAAACTTACATGTGATAAAGTTCAATCTTGAAGTTTTCCTCCTTCTCAGGGGGGAAGCTGGGTTTTCGACCTCGATCTTCTCTTTCGAGGAGTTCCTCAGAGTCAAATTCGACACCAGCATCTACCCATGAAGGCAACGTTTTCTCTTTGACCAATATCATCTTCAAAACTTCTGTTTGAGAGATGTCAGGCCAGTAATTTAATCTTAATTTTGGGTTCAGGTTCAACCTTGTAGGAGGCGGGGAAGTCACATTTTTCCATCGGTGATAAGCTGTTATGTGTTATTTGTCCAGGATAGCAAAATCAAAGAAAAAACGGCAATTATTTTACGTAATTGGTATTATTTCTATCGGGCCGTGAGATTTGAGCCACTTGATGTACCTGATGCCTGGAAATGGTGCGATGGGATGGTGAAATACATGGAGATGCCCCTCTGAGAGGGGTGGAATGGTGGGTAGCAGTACTTGCGTCCAAACATCTATAGTGTCCAGGAATTGTGAGCTAACAACGGCAGCCACTCGGACGCCTCCTCGTCCCGCCGCCGATGCCGGACGTTCAGTTAGCAAAAGATTATGCAAAAAACTTCATTAATTTTATTTGATATTGGCAATGTCTTGGTAAAACTCACCGGTGCAAGTATCATTCAGAACAATATGAAAAGAGTCTTTACTAAAGAAGCTATGTATGGGAAACGCGAGTCTCATCAGAAAGTGTAAGGGATTTTGAAATAGGAAAATCAAACATTAAGACTTTTCGGAACAAGTGATTAATTTTTATGATTTAACACTTAACCCTGAGCAATTTCTAAAATTATTTCGATCTGCAGCGGAATGTAAGTTTGATGGTACTGATTTATTCTTGAAGAATCTTTCTGAAAAATATAAATTAGCTTGCTTAACGAATACAAACCCAATTCAATTACCAAGGATTAAGAATGAACTTGGACTGGGAACTTTTTTAGCAGGCAATACGTATCATTTGAGATTGGGCTTATGAAACCTAATTTTGAAATTTATCAATTTGTTTTAAATGATACGAATCTA
>Ga0208128_1000311_pt1 | contig 20664 bp, 13 predicted proteins | sample ETNtaG_35_FD_185758 | JGI IMG/M metagenome (GOLD analysis project Ga0208128, IMG submission 185758) | Marine microbial and viral communities from oxygen minimum zone, Eastern Pacific Ocean - ETNP201306PF51B (SPAdes) (version 2) | ecosystem: Environmental > Aquatic > Marine > Oceanic ... | reverse complement strand
GAAATACCATAGTATTTCTTTGTTTCGGTTGATCTTGAGGATGACATCGGTCCGCATACTACCGGGCTCGGTACCGGGTTGGTAGATTCTGCGAGCGACCGGTTCGCGCTTGGCGGCTAACGAAACGACGATATCGCCACCGAACCAAAAGTCATGGTGGTTCGGCGCGACTAAGTCGCCGTTACCTCTCCATCGCCACACAGTTTTGTTGTCTGACGTCAGCTCTTCGAGCCAGTGTCCGCAGTTGTGGGTGAAGAGATGCCTGTTCGGTAGCAACTCGGCCACGTTGCTGTGAGTCACCTCCCAAGTGTGTGCAAGCAGTTCCCTCATGTCGATCAAGTACTCCCGATCGCCTAGGCGAGGGAGTACAGCGTGTAGTTTTGGTAGCATCTCTCAGTAACACCGGCCCTTATTCCGAAGGGGATGGAATGAAGCTGTGTCTTCTCGCTGGCTGTCAGTAGTTTTCCGTTTATGTACATTCAGTTCCTTCTGGGCCTTTCAATTCGAGGGTTAGACCAATGCTCTCTCCGTCGAAAAGACGTCACCATCCGGCTCTTCCGGCAGCGTATTCTGCCAATCTTTGGTCATGCCTAGGAGGATTTGAACAGTGCCAGACTGGCTTTCTGCAACATTCGTCGATTCGGACAGATCAGCATCGATACGGTAGAGCTCGACGTGATCGAGGTTCCCGTTTGCCACCAACTTCCACGTTTCTTGGACAATTGCCCAACTTACCCAGTGGTCAGGACGGTCTTCTGGCGCCGGCCACGCGGATTGTGCTTTCCAGAATAGAGGCTTCATCCGACTCGGCATCGGATCTCCCATCAGGACGCTTACCATGCTCATACCATCAGGAGCATAGTTCTCAGAAATCTCGATACCGGCTATCTCGCAGAAGGTCGGCAGTAGATCGACGGCTGAAATCAAGGAGGCCTGGTCCACTTGCCCGGCCGCAATTCTCCCGGGCCAACGGGCTATGAAGGGGACCCCAATTCCACCTTCGAAGAGGGCGGCTTTGTAGCCTCTGCCCCCCCGGTGATACCCCGCGACGCGGCAATTCCCCAGCCTGCTCCAGTTGCAGTATCGTACATAAGCTCCAATTTCGGCTGGCCAACCGCTCGTGCTGGCCCGTTATCGGAACTAAATATCACAAGTGTATTCTTGGTGATTTCAAGCCGGTCAAGCGTAACTAATACCTCACCGATCCGGTCGTCGGCGTGCGAGAGAACGGATGCGTAGATCCGGTCTTTTTCGTCCTCGATATGGCGAAAACGCCATTCGTATCTGGGGACAGTATGAAATGGCGTGTGGGGCTCGTGTACCCAAAGGTTCACATAGAATGGCTTGCCGTCTCGATGCGCCTTTTCGATGAATTCGATTGTTTTTCTCGCATCTTCGTGTACCGGTAGCTGTTCGCCGGCACAATTGAACGCCCAGGCGTGATCGTAGCCATACACCTCAGGCAGCGGCGAATCCGGAATCATGTTATTCGACAGATGCCACTTTCCGAAATGGGCCGTGCGATACCCCGCATTCCTGAGCATTTGGGGGAGAAATGGGGCCTCAGGACTAAGCCAATCCGGCATGCCACGACTCGCGTTGTTCGATGCCCAGGCGAAATGGCCATCGATATTGTAACGAGCAGGGAAGTGCCCCGTCATCGCGGCGGTACGACTGGGGGAACACACCCCGCTTGCGACCGTAAAGCGGTGAATGTCCGTTCCTTCGTTCGCAAGCCGATCGATATTCGGTGTTTTCACATACGGGTGTCCGTGGCAACTGAGATCTCCCCATCCCCAATCATCCGCGAAGATGAACAGGATATTAGGTTTCATCATTGAATGCTTTTTCCTTAGTATTTGCTGAACATAGAGCATTAACCAAAAGTTCCTTAGACGAGGATATGCTATTGTCAGATAAAAAGCAACTCGATGGGCCCACGTAATTCAATCTTAAAAATCCCCCAACACTCGACTATGTCGTTTCCCTCCTTCACTAAGTTCTGAACTTCAGAAATTATCTTTAACGTATCAGCTAAAAGACAACCAAAAAAGTAAGCAAATTAACAAAAGCAAAGGTGGCAGCGAGAGTAAATCGTCACATTATTAAACTTCTTATATTTGTCGTAGTTTGATGAAAAATCTATAACTGACAGCTATCGCCGAATGCACAGTCGTATCTATCAGATCGATAAACTCCTTGCCTATATTTGTAGGTTGATAACAAACTTTCCCTAGATCTGCGCGTCCAATAGAATATCGAGCCTGGAGATTTGGTCCAATGTATGGACTCAATCTGGTCATTCTCTCTGTTCTCGTGATGCCCCAAAGCGGTCGTTCTGCTAATAATCAGTCGCCAATTCCAACCCAAGATACAAGCCTTTTACCAAATCGTTGTCGACTATAACCTGTTTCACTCACTGGGCCGGAGACCACCAGGTACTAGCCCTAGATACTAACTCATTGCCACTAAGATTAAAAAAATGATCGGAGGGTTCCGACAACAATTTGGTGGTAGAGAAGGTAGTGGCTGCAGTAACAGCGGTAGACGCCGAGGCGGAGATCGATAACAAACCAAAAGGAGAAACAAAATGAGACATTATTTTGCAATTTTAACCCTCCTTGTACTGGGTTTTTGTGTCCAACTTAGCTTAAGCCAAGCCGAAGAAGAAAAAGCTAAAACAGTGTCAAGGGAACCCATCAAAACTCAAACCCTCAATACTAAAACCCAAGAAGGTCGGACAGAAAAATCTGAAACCATACCAAATAAGACAGAAGAAAGCAGGAAACAACAACTGGATCGAGACCGTAGCCGCGGAGATTGGCGTGGTGCCATCGAGCGGTTTAGAAACGCTTCACCGGAAGAGCGGCGAAAAATGCGTGGGAAATTGGGCCAACTCCTCAAATCACGTAGAAGTAAGATGGAACGTTGGAAAAATGGACGTCGGCGTCCGATAGATTCCCAACAACGTGAGCGTGAAATGGAGATAGAGAAGCGGGAACGTGAACACCAATTTCAACTCGAACGCATGCAGAAGGAACATGAGATGGAAATGGAGCGCCTGGAGCAAAAACGATTAAGAGAAATACGCGAACACGAAATCCCGCACCTTGACTTTGAATTTGAATTTGAATTACCTGAGGATAAGATATCCGATGAACAGAGGACAAAAACCCGGCTAATTCGGTTTAGGTTGGAACAGCAGACAATCCAAAAGATGGCTGAAATTCGGATTCAACAGTTCGAGGTGCAAATCGCTTTACAACAACAATTTTACAGTCAGCAAATCAATCCGGAACAACTAAAGGCCGACATCAAATCTATCGAAGAATTAATTAAGACCATAGCCACACGGCAGAGTGAGATAAAAAATCTGCAGATTCAGGCCATGGTTGAAGTCAAGAGTCTACTCAATCCGGAACAACTAAAACACCTGATCAATCAATCAAAAGAGAATCACTAAACTGAAATGCCAGGTTGATAAACTACACCGGACCGGCAAACAAATGGGGGTGTTTGGAATCTCAGCCCCCCTATTAGAGGTCGGGAACATATTCTAATGATCACTGACTGCCATACACACTTTTGGCGTTATCCAGGGGAGTTGACCGAAGAGTTAGCGCGTGAAACCTTCATTATGCGTCATCAAAAGGTTGAATTGGACATTACGGCGGAACGGCATACAACTGATACGGCTAAGGCAGATCGCGTGATTGTGTTCGGATTACGGGCACCTCTCACCGGATTCCTGACTGTGAATGACACTGTAGCGGAGTATGTTCGAACAGACCCCAAAAAATTAATCGGGTTCGCTGCTATTTGCCCAACTGAAGATAGCGCCTTATCTGAGGTGGATCGTACCGTCAATGAACTAGGGCTCAGAGGCTTGAAAATGAGTCCTATCTATGGTGGGTGGGACCCGCAAGACCCGCGTGCCATGTCCATATTTGCCAAAGCCGAACAATACGGCTTGCCGATTATGTTTCATCAAGGTACTACCTTCCCACGTAAAGCCCCGCTAAAGTACGCTAATCCTGTCTTACTTGAGGACATTGCTCTCCAATTTCCTGAGCTAAAGATGATCATTGCTCACATGGGACACCCTTGGGAAGCAGAAACGACCGTATTAATTCGGAAACAGCCTAACGTTTTCGCCGATATCTCTGCCCTGTTTTATCGCCCTTGGCAATTCTACAATTCACTTCGGTTAGCCGTGGAGTACGGTGTGACCAACAAACTTCTGTTCGGTACCGACTACCCTATCGCTACCCTAGACGAAACCGTTGAAGGGTTGTACGATATTGTCAATCTGTCGAAAGAGATGCGCCTGCCAGCCTTACCAGACGACCTACCGGAACAAATCCTGTATTGTGACACGCTGAACCTTCTCGGACTCGACGATTTGGCTTAGATCCAAGGAGTTAGCACCGTGTGGACGTGAGATCGCCACCATTACAGTTAGACATTTTCAATTGTGCTTCCCTGTTGACATAATCTGAGCACTAGCACAAGAGAACTAAGTATAATTCCGAGGCCAACATTCTGATTCGTTGCGGTGTGAAGTGCGCAACGCTTGACTGTGATGAAGAACGCCACTATTTTTATTGACTATTGCTAACGCCTCCTTTGCCAAGTTGATTAATTGCAGACGGCACAAGGTTATACTAACAAGTTTAGACCAGCTTTAACTTCTAACCGGCACCGAACGGCAGAATAGATACCATCACCTCGGTTAATGAATCAGATAGATTTCATGAACGGATATCGTCTAGGCACCAGATCACTACCCAGATAGTTAGGTGTCGAACAAAAAAGTTCTAACTACCGAACAGCGCTCGAAATTGGTATACTAGGTAGGGGGATAACGTGTCAATGACTATTTGCTGTCGCCTCGAATGCTGTTATAATGGAACAGGGATCACTTTATGTTTTCGGTTGCTTTTTTCTACCTCTCAAGGCTTCCAATTATCCAAACTTTAGTAATTTAAAGTGTGCAATAATAACCTACATTTGAAATCACAAGGCCTAATTATTTTGAGTCTGACGTAACAATTGGGAGAATAAAGATGGTTCGGATCGGTATTATCGGTATTGGATTCATGGGCATGATCCACTACTATGGAGCAAAAAGAGTCAACGGCTGTCAAGTGACGGCCATATGCACCAGAAATCCAAAGAAACTAGATGGCGATTGGACTAGTATTCAAGGCAATTTCGGCCCACGTGGTGGAATTGAGGATCTATCTAATGTTGCCACTTATAACCGGATTGAAGACCTATTAGCTGATTCCAACGTAGACCTGGTCGATATCTGTCTCCCTACGGAATATCACAAAGAGGTAACGATTGCGGCCTTGAAAGCGGGGAAACATGTGCTGTGTGAAAAACCAATTGAGGTTGATATCGATGCGGCCAATGAAATGGTGGAGGCGAGTCAGCAAAGTGGCAAACAGTTTATGGTTGCGCATGTATTGCCCTTTTTCCCGGAATTCAACTACGCCTTGAAAGCCGTTCAAAGTGGCAAATATGGAGGTCTTCTAGGAGCCCATTTTAGACGATTAACCAGCCAACCTTCTGCCCGCAGTGCAGAGATGATCATCAAAAGTGGTGCGCCGGGTATCGACTTACATATCCATGACACCCATTTTATCCAGATCTTAGGTGGAATGCCAGATGCAGTTTTCTCACGTGGGAAAATAGCCACTAGTCAAGATGGCATTGCGACGTCGTTTGTAGATTACCTCTCAACCCAATATATCTACCAAGATAATCCACAACTGGCCATCTCGTCCTGGTCTGGTGGCATTTCGGCCAAAGCTCGTGCTTTTAGTCACGGCTTTGAGATTTTTCTGGAACGAGCCACCTTGACATTTGAAGCCTCAACATTGGCTGGCCAAGGCGTATCAAATCCCTTGCAGTTGATCGAAAGCAGTGGAGAGGTACACCATCCAGATTTAGATCAGTCCGATCCAGTGGATGCCTTTACCAACGAGATCGCCTATGCCGTTTCGGCACTTGAAGGGTCAGTCGATGACGGATTCCTCTCCGGCATTGGTGCCAGGGATGCATTGGCACTCTGTTATAAAGAGGCCGAATCCGTTGCCACAGGAAGAATCGTTGCCGTTTAACCGGGCAGGATTCTAACCCAATCTGTTGCCTCGAGAAGAGTAGGAATTGAGAGTTGATTCCGTCTGACTTCTCAATTAGGGGCCTCTACTTCTCTATTTACCATTCCACTCGGATTTTATTGCATGAAGATAGGTATTCTCTCACGCGCTAGCCAGAGTTACACCACACAGCGATTGGTAGAAGCCGCTAAATCGGCTCAGCACCAGGTCTATGTCTTAGATCCTTTCCGCTTTTCACTCCTCATTTCAGACTGCTCGAACATATCCCAAAACCCCCTCTGTTTTAGGCCCGATGACTCTAGTTTACCACCTCCCACTCAAGAGCTACAAATACTGTACGATGGGGCTTTGGTGGATGACTTTGACCTGATTTTACCTCGACTGAGTATCACAACGGCTCCATTTGCCTCTGAAGTTGTTGCTCATTTTGAAACTTCGGGTGTTCCGTTACTGAATAAATCGCAGCAGATCTTAGTAGCCCGACACAAGTTTCGTAGCTTGCGCCGTCTAACCGAACACGGAATTCCGGTTATCCCGAGTTTTACTACCGGGTCGCCGGAGTTCTTGGAGAATTCGGTTTCTAAAATTGGGACCTACCCAATTTTGATGAAACCATTTCAAGGAACGCACGGACGTGGGCTGATGTTGCTCGACACTGCGATTTCCTTGCGTTCTTCTGTGGAGGTGATGTGCGAACTTCACCAGGACTATGTGGTTCAGCCTTTTATCGGTAGTTCGTCCGGCCGAGATATTCGCATTATCGTGGTCGGCGGTCAAGCGGTAGCCGCAATGCAACGAACCGCTCAGGTTGGAGAATACCGAGCTAATTTTCATCGAGGAGGACAAGGTCAGTTGATATCGATTTCAGATCAACTCCGGGATCTAGCTATCCGAGCTACTGCGGCCATAGGGCTTGAAGTCGCAGGCGTAGATCTACTAGAGACAAACGGTACGCTGGAAGATACTGCCTATGCGGTGTTGGAAGTCAACCCTTCACCTGGCTTGGAGGAGATTGAAGCAGTTACTCAAATCGGTATCGCTGAAGCGATTATAGAACACGGCGAGCAAGTCGCTGGTGAAGTTAGAAGCTTACCATTGTCTTGAAAGCATAGAACCCTTTCATCTAACCTGTGCACTTCACTACTCACCGTTGAACCAATAACCGGATTCCAGCCAGAGCAGAGACGTTTACCACTTGGTTTTCCAGTAGGCCGAAGTAGAGGCCATTGGTCACCACCTCGCCAAAACTGTTGGTCAGATTCCAATCCATTTCCCATCTTCCTCGCACCGGCCGAAATGCCGTCAGTGTTGTTACCAGACGGCCATCCACACTATAGATCCGTAATTGTGGCTCTCCAGCAGTGACACAGGTTATTCGTATATAAGCCTGTTGAACAGGATTGGGATAAGCAGAGATTTGACCAACTGACAAATATCCGTAGTAATTGGGAGCAAATGGAGGAACAACAGTAATGGTTTTGCTACCGATCTTCTCGCTGTTCTCGCTGTTCTCGCTGTTCTGTTCGTCATCACCACTATGAACCTCAACTTTCAAACTATCGGCGCTCTTGTCTAAGTTAGTATTCAGTGGATAGATTAGCGACCAAATTTGATCCCCAACAGATCTAATTAACTGTGGTTGATCGTTGACCGTAACCATTGGGTCTGCTTCCAACTGCCTGTCTTTAACCACAACGGTAATAATATAGAACTTTTGTTGGATCGGGTCCGGCAAGCCGAAAATTTCGCATTTAGCCTTCCTCTTTGGTGCGGATAGAATACGAACTTGAATCGGTTGATATGCCTTTTTACCTTCAGGGTCGGAGGCTATCATCAGTATTGTCTCCTCTTCTGCAGAAGAGGCCTCTTCTTGTCCTGTTTCCTCCTGTTGCGCGACTCTCGATTCCCGGGGTATTAATTCTAAAATCAGACTATCGTTTTCCTTTCTAGCATCTACGTTTTGGCTAGAAATTGGAATCCAATGAATTTGTTGTATAGGCGTATCTTCATCCTTAACGTAAGAGCCTAAGGACGTAATCACTTGTCTGGTCTTAATCTCTCTTTGGAGTTTGATAACCGGAAACGGCTTGATGAAGGTGGGTGGTTTGGGTTCTGTAATGGTCTCTAAAACCTTAATCGATATTTTACCCGTAACGGATTTCCCACTCGGTGGTGGTTCAGTGACTTTTAGCTCAACTTCATCTTTGGCTGGACCTGTTAATGGGTCGTAATTGCCTAAACTAATTTTGAGTTCTTTAGAATCATTTATCAATTCATCTTTGACAGTTTGCGATTGTTGGATAACCTCCCACACCAATTCATCTTTGGCAAATTTAGAGCCAACCCATTTGCTTAGGTCGATTGTCTTTTCTGGATTATTACCACTTAGTTCAATCAGCGTTGGTAGGTTTAAGGTTAGTGGGATTACTTTCTCTTTGACGGTAACTTCGATTTCAACCTTTTCACTTTGTTGTTGAAAGTCGTCTACTACCCAAAAGGTAAATTTCCCTTGTCCTACTTTTTGACCTGTTAAGGTCAGTTCTTTTGTTACATGATCAAACTTTGGTGCGACCAATTGATTGGGCTTTTCAAAGTCGAATGTAACTTGGCCGGATTGCGGTGTAATATTTAATTTAATGGGCGAGTTTGTTTCATCAATCTCCAATTCCACTTTCTGAAACGCGTTCTGTATCTTTGGCTTAGGCGGCTTTTCAATTTTTTCCTTCACTTTTACCTGCAAACTTCTTTCAACTGGAGCCATTCCTTCGATTGTGGCTACTATGGTCAGCGTAGCTTTGCCGACAAACTTAGGGTCATTGGTCGAGAACACGGCAAGCCCTATTTCTAGACCGTCGACCTGAATTTTATCGGCGTTGGGTTGGCCTGAGGATTTGACGCCCCACTTGATTGCGTCTTTAGGATGACTGTCGCCTTCGATAAATTTCTTCAGATCGTAAGGCGTCGACTTGGCACCTTGTTCAAACTCGACTAGATCGAAATCCCGGATTTCCAAGGGCAACATTTTCTTCTTGACCGTTACCTTAACTTCCTGTTGGCCGCTTTTGCCATCCAGGTCTATGGCCTTGACGACTAGCCAGGTGTCACCTTCGGTAAAATCGGGCTGATTTACTATCTTTACGACAGCACCATCTAGCGTTACCAACAGTTTATCATTATTATCATAGCCCCAGGTGATCTGTTCTATCGGTTCATCATCTGTTACATACAGACCTAGATCAATGTCTTTGGCCTCGCCCTCGATCAGGTCTATAGGCGGGATTTTCAATTCAGGGGGCCGTTGCGACTTCAAAACAAGTACATTAATAGCATCACTATCGGTGTTACCCTCTGGATCTGTAGCCGTAAACTCGATTCGGTAATCACCAACAGGCGTATTGCCTGCACTGAGTTCGACTTTATGCGTATTCGGGTTAATAGTGGCAATCAGTTGATTGTTCTGGTCGGCTCCAACGACCTCATTGCTCCAATTAATATCTTCTGCTTGGGTATCAGCATCTTGTAGATAGTCATCAAGATCCAGATCGTTGATTGTCTTCTTTTCACCTTGATAAATAGCCAGTGCCGGATATTGGTCTAAGCTCACCTGTGGTGGGAACATCGGTTTAACCATCACCACTGCAGAAGAGGAAAGTTCAGCTTTATTGATAGCTGTGAATATAACCTCTTCACTGCCGGTTTCCCAGCTAGGCAGAGCGGTGAAGGATACCTGTCGATCAGCCTCTATCACAATTTCTAGTTTACTTTTGTCATAGCCGTCGATTTGCCAGACAATTAAAGTATCTGCTGTCGTCGGGTCTTCTACATGATCATCCAACTTCAATTTGCCGATGGTTGTATCATTAGACTTAATCCGCACTACCTTTGGAAAGTTAACCAGTACCGGACTCTCCGGCTTTTTAACAGTCACGGTGACATCTTGCAAATCTTGTAAGCCGTTTGGATCAATGGCGTATAATCTGATGATTTCTTCTACTACAGATTCAGATTGAAACCGAGCTATATTATTCTCATCAATCTTAATCTGAATCTCTTTTTGCCCCTCGGCTAACCACTCAATTTGCTCTGGTGAGCTATCGAGATCAAAGATATGTTTCTTGAGGTCGATGATCTTTTCCTGGCCGAAATCGAGTTCAATCGGTAGGATAGGGATAATCGACGGAGGCGCATTTTTATCGATCAGTTGAACTTCTGTCTCTACCTGATCTGAGATTTCATTCGGATTGGTAACCCGGAAGGTTAGTCTTTCCGTTCCAGTCCAGTTTCGTAGGTTTTCAAAGGTAACATCTCTTGTTTCAGGATCTACATTAACCTTGATATTCTCAGCGCCAGAAATGTCCCATTTTAGTTCTACATCTTCAAAATCAAAATCGGCTATCAGGTCATTGAGATTAAAAGTGGCCGGCTCCATTTTGGATCCATCGTTAGTTGAAACAACGGCTTTGGGAAACAAGGGATCGATAACGGGACCATCAAACTCAGGAATAAAGAGAACGGTTAACAACTGTTGATCCGTATTACCATCGCTATCGGTGACAGAGATCGGGATTTCAAAAGTTCCTAATCTTGTCCCTTCTACTTTTAGATAACTGCCGACCAGATTCAACAATAAATTATCCGCGTCAGGGTTGTCGCCAATTTGCCAAGACAGGCCTGCCAGACCAGAATTGTCTAGATCTTCAACGTGGGCATTTAAGTTGAAATTTTTGCCACTATTGACCCGAATTCGCTCCCCTTTAGCAGGCAATTTCTGATCAAATAGCAAGGTTGGCGGAGCCGTGACTTGAACATCAATCTCCTTGGATGAGGGGTTCCCTTCCGGATCTGTTACGGTAAATCGAATCCTTTCTTTACCGAACCAGTCTGGTTTAGGGCTAAAGGTAACACGGCGTGAGTTAAGATCGATCTTGACCTGAATGTTTTTTTGGTTCGAAGCTTCCCACCGTATCGACCGAGCCATCTCCTTAGAACTAAGGTTGGGGTTGTTAAAAATTAGATAGTCGTCAAGACGTAAGTCACTATGTTCCGTATTCATCGGAAATTTAATCCGAGGCGGAAAAGAATCCTTAAAATCAACTGTTCCCCGAACAGTAATGGTGGCTGGCTGCAGAGCGGAAAAATTGCGACGGGGTAGTTGGTCTATAATTACCCCCGTAACTCGGCTAACACGCTCGATAAAGTCGAAGGTAATCTGACTATCTTTGACCGGTTGAAGCGTTTTAAACTTAATTATGCCGACTACACCCGGCTGATCCAGGACCGAGATATCATCACCGATTGCCATTAAGGCGGCCGCATAGTCGATCTGGAAATTACGCAGAATATTACCCGGGTCACCGTGTGTATCGTTGTCCAATGGCTGCCAACCTGTGGGATAAGCCGGACCATTTCTGACAGGTTGAAGACCTGTCAACTTGTCAGTAGCATCAATTAGTCGTAAATACTTATCGTCGAAAGACAAATAAATCTGGAAGCCAGTAACGCGTGTCCCCTGTGGGTCAATAAAAACCTCTAGGTCAAACTCTTTTCCGCTGCCGACAGAAAAGTTGGTTCGTTCGTTTTCGGCATGTCGCAAGGCAATCAGTACAGCCTCAGCAGTGTTAGCCAACAACCATATATAGGTTATAGTGTAAAAAAGAAGCAAATGACCTCTATGCATAAGAATGATGGTCTAATTTCTTCGATAAGTGTTGGTAACGTTGAACTCGCAGCAATCTAGAGTGACGAATTCATATAGTGTATACTGGTTCAGTATCAGTAGCATTCTAATCCAGGCGGAATGGGTTTGCAAGAAGTGTACCATCGTCAAAATGATTGAAATGAAAAGCGAATAATTATCGCTTTGTTTGGGCGTTTTCACCGGACCGGAAATCGGCCATTTTTGATTGACAAGTCGGGTACTTAGCTTATAATCTTAGGGTATCAGATCAGCAGTGGAGAAAATCTAATGAGTCAAAAAACTTTTCCCCCATCAGGTACAAATTATCCTATTGATAACGCGCACATCAGCAGTTTAGCGCAATATGAAGAGATTTACGCTGAATCGATTCGAGATCCAGAAGCTTTCTGGGCACAGATTGCCGAACGTCTCACATGGTTCAAAAAATGGAATCAGATTCGAGAGTACGATTTTGTCAATGCTAAGCTCAAATGGTTTGAAGGCGCAACCTTAAACGCTTGCTATAACTGTTTAGATCGACATGTTGAGTCCGGACACGGAGACGACACCGCCTTGGTTTGGGAAGGTAACGACCCTGCTGAGGATAAAACCTTTACCTTTAATCAACTACTAACCGAGGTCAAGAAATTTGCTAATGTCTTGAAAGCACAAGGCGTTAGGAAAGGAGACCGTGTTTGTCTCTATATGCAGATGATACCGGAACTGGCAATCGCCGTCTTGGCCTGTGCCAGAATTGGTGCCGTCCATTCGGTGGTATTTGGCGCATTTTCTGCTGATGCCTTACGTGATCGGATCAATGACTCCGAGTGTAAACTACTCATTACACAGGATACTGCCGTGCGTGGAGCAAAAGGTGGTATCCCAATGAAAGCTAACGCCGATCAAGCGGTGAAAGAGGCACCATCGATCGATACAGTGATCGTGGTACAACGAACCGGTGAGACCGTTGACGAGGCTGAACAAGACGTATGGTGGCATGAAGCGATGGTAGAAGCCGATGACAATTGCCCCGCAGAAGAGATGGCTGCTGAAGATCCACTATTTATTTTATATACCTCCGGCTCCACCGGCAAACCTAAAGGCGTTCTGCACACGACCGGCGGGTACATGGTTTATACTTCCTATTCGCACGAGGCAATCTTCGATTACCATCCGGGCGATGTTTACTGGTGTACAGCTGATATCGGCTGGATTACCGGTCACTCTTATATTATCTATGGACCACTAGCCAACCGTGCCATTACGGTTATGTTTGAAGGAGTTCCTAACTACCCTGATTTTGGCCGTTTCTGGCAAGTGGTTGAGAAGCACCAGATCAACCTGTTTTACACCGCACCAACGGCCTTGCGGGCCTTAATGAAAGAAGGTAATAGCTGGGTTGATAAGTACGACCGATCATCGCTCCGCCTATTGGGTACGGTCGGTGAGACAATCAAAGAGCCAGAGTGGACTTGGTATTACGATATTGTGGGTGAGGGCCGTTGCCCGATTGTCGATACGTGGTGGCAAACGGAAACCGGAGGTATTCTGATTACACCTCTCCCTGCCATCTCAGACCTGAAACCCGGCTCGGCTATGATTCCATTCTTCGGGATTGAGCCGGTCTTGCTAGATGAAGAAGGAAACGAAGTTGAAGGTAATCCCGCCAGCGGCTATCTCTGTATCAAGTCGTCTTGGCCAGGCCTAATGCGGACGGTTTATGGCGATCATGAACGATTTCAGCAGACCTACTTCGAGCGTTTCCCAGGATATTACATGGCGGGTGATGGTGCCATGCGGGACCAAGACGGCCACTATTGGATCACCGGCCGGGTAGACGATGTATTGAACGTCTCTGGACACCGGCTGGGTACCGCCGAGATCGAGGGCGCAATCGGTCAGCACGATGCAGTCGCTGAAGCCGCAGTCGTCGGTTATCCGCACGAAATTAAAGGGCAAGGCGTTTATGCCTATGTTACCCTGATGACGGGCCAAGACCCCTCGGACGAAATCAGCCTCGGTATTAAACGGACAGTGCGGGCGCTGATCGGCCCACACGCCACACCCGATAAAATTCAGTTTACGCCGGCCTTGCCTAAGACTAGATCTGGCAAAATCATGCGACGGATTCTACGCCGGATCGCTGAAGGGGATACTGATAATTTGGGAGATATTTCCACCTTAGCAGATCCAACTGTGGTTGAAGATCTGCTAACAAGTGGCGTTTATAGTGGATAGTGGTCAGTTGTCTCTCTTCGACTTCCACAATGAGTAGTTTATGGGGTGGCCGTTTCAGTCGTAAAATGGCCACTTCGATGCTTAATTTCAGCCAATCGACTGAGGCCGATACTCGCCTGATTCCCTACGACATTTGGGGCAGTCAGGTTCATGCCTTGATGCTGGCTCGTCAGCAAATCATTACGGAAACAGATCTAGGCCCGATTCTGACCTGGTTGGACAAAGCGCTAACCGATTTCCAACAGGGGCAGTTAGTACTGGATCCGGCTAAAGAGGACGTCCACATGAACGTGGAGTTCTACTTGATTGAAGGAGCCGGAGCCGAATTCGGCGGCAAACTGCATACGGCTCGTTCCCGTAACGATCAGGTTTTGACCGACGCTCGCTTGTATAGTCGAGAGCAGATCTTGGCGATTTCATCGCACTTGACGGGTTTGTCCCGAACTTTTCTAAACCTTGCTGACCAACATACCACAACTGTTATGCCAGGCTATACGCATACCCAACACGCCCAACCTATTAGTCTCGGATTTTGGGCCACTGCCTACGTTAGCCTGTTTTTACGAGATCTAAAACGGTTGGCTGCAGCCTTTGAGACTACGAATTCCAACCCACTGGGTGCTGGTGCTTTAGCCGGCACTACCTTTCCCATAGATCGGGATTTTACCACGCGACTGCTCGGGTTCGACCATCTCCATCGACACGCTTTGGATGTCATCAGTTCTCGTGATTTTATAGCCGAAACCTTATCGGCGCTAGTGATCCTAATGGCTAATCTCTCCCGGTTAAGTGAGGAAATTGTCTACTGGACCAGCTACGAGTTCGGTCTGGCTAAACTGGATGACGCTTTTGCTTCTGGTAGTTCAATCATGCCACAAAAGAAGAACGCCGATGTAGCAGAATTGATGAGAGGTCGTTTTGGTAAAATGTTGGGAACTTTAGTTGATCTGCTGACTAACCTGAAAGGGCTACCTCTGGGCTACAACCGAGATCTACAAGAAGACAAACCGCCGCTCTGGCGAGCTTTCGATACCATTGAGGACTGTTTGCAGATCTTGCCCCAAATGCTACAGAGCATGACCTTTAATACCGACAGAATGGCAGATCTATGTCAGGCTAATTTCTCCACTGCTACTGAATTGGCAAACTACCTAGTTAAGGAACGAGATCTACCTTTCCGACAGTGCCACGAAATCGTCGGTGGCGTTGTCGGGAAGCTTTCACAACAGGGAGAAACCTTTGCTAATCTGGAACAAACGGGCTCGTTCCTAAAAGAGATGGGAATTAAAATTGCGGATGTAGATTTAGCGCAAATCTTGGACGCCCGGCAGGCACTGAACAGAAATCAGAGTGTTGGTGGCACCTCACCTACTGAGGTCAAAAAAATGATTAAGGAATTTAGTGAAACGTTAAGTCATATCGAAAACCAGATCAAACGACAGACCGAGCAGATCCAGCAAGCCTACCACCGAACTCAGCAATTGGTACAAGAAGCAATCAATGGGAGTTGACCGCCCTACCTACAAGGTCTATTTTACGGACATAAGCATGACCTCGATCAAGTCGAGGACATGCTTATGTCCGGGGATTGGCTAGGCATTCTGACAGACGAAATTCATATTTTTCTCAGCCGAAGCAATTCGCTCGTCATTGCCTGGCGTTTCTAATACCCACCAACCGTTATAACCAATTGCGTTAGAAGCACTGAAAACGGCGTCAAAATCGACCTCGCCCTCACCAGCATGATTGCCGCCAGTGTCTTTGATGTGCATCTGCACAATAGCGTTCCCCAGTTGCTGGATTTCAGACGGTGAATCGTAGCCGATTGAGGTCGCATTACCCATGTCATAGTAGACGCCAATCCGACTAGATCCAACCCGATCAATAATGGATAGATGATCCTCAGCACTCACGGTCGATTCAATTCCAAAGTAGACCTCGGACTTGTCTGCTGTTTCCGCTGCCATCTTCCATCCATCCAGAAACCGACCGGATTGCAGATCTTCAGGCTTAATCTGACCGTTGCCGAAGAACGGTACTAGAATCACTGTTGCCCCCAGATCAGGTGCGACTTCTGCCAGTCGTTGTAACATAGCAATTCCTTCGGTCCGAATGGAATCTACTGGATTAGCAAAAGAAAAGGCGGTAAAACCACCTGGTGAGAGGGAGCATATCTCGATCTGATAGGTTTCAGACCAGGCATTCAATTGATCGATTCCACCTTCTTGCCAGATTGGATGATTTCGATAATCAGCTCCTATGCAGATTTCCAATCCGCTAAAACCGATGCTTTTCGCCTTTTGAAAAGTCTCCTCTAATGGTAGCCCTAGCATTCCGTCTCGAATTCCAACTTTCATTATTCACTCCTTAGTGCTATCTAGTGATAAGATTTAGTCGCCCGAGAGCTGTATTCTGGAGTTAGAATCAAACTATCCTCATTACGAAATTACGTTCTCAACTAGGCAACTCCGCCCTCGGCTCGGTCTATCTTCAACCCTAAATCAAGTCGAGGACACATTTAGATTGAGAAATCGGGGAGAAGTCGCTTTGATCTGGGGAGGGTATGTTTTATGACAGGACTCAATCGCCACCCTTGGCCAATCAGGAGGCAATTGATGGCTTTCACATGCACCCGAAACAAGTTTCTAACCACCGAAGCACAAAATAAACGACAATAAGGTTATCTCACTTTTGCAATTTCGTCAAGAGCCGTGCAACGAAAACCACTGACATTTAAGCTCAACAGGTAATTTCTAGTGCCTAATAGCTCGTCAGTCAGACTCTGGCTGACAAGGCCGTCTTCAAAATTCGCCTAAAGTTGTGGTTTTCATCAACTGATGCAGGCCTGTTTCTTGAACGTTGCTTCTGATTAGCAATTCAGACGTAAGAATAGAGGAAGTAGGGGGACTGAACTTCGTGCTAAGAAAAGTTTAATGTCCATTCATACTTGGCATTGTGAACCATCGACCTTGAGACTTTAAAAGCTAGTGAAGAATTAGTCAACCCTTGATCAATCCTAAGTCTTGCCAGTTGTTCCGGCCTTTGGTAGACTTTACCCGGTGACATTTGATAAAATGGCACCGTTCCGACTTGATGAAGAATCATTTATAAAATGATGCCGGTATTCCATATCGGCCTATTGTTACTCGTCTGCTCCTACATAGTGATAGCCCAGCTGTCCCTGAAGGTCACACCGGTTGATGATACACCAAAAGGCTCCGATCTCTGGCCCAAATGCCCGAGCCTGGTAGAATCATGAACATAGTTGACGGTGGTCGTCAGCGAGCAGTCAAATGGGAAATGCCAGTTGTAAGAATTTATCTGAGAAATACTACTCTTGCTGTCTTGATAAGGAGGGATTGTTTTCTTTGCCTGTCCGATCGTCATCGTTGGTTCGTATCCGGGGCCAAAAGATTTTAAGAATGATGCGAGATAGAGGATGCATATCCAGTATTAGTCTGATGGCTAGAATGCTCAAGATCAACACAGGTAACTTTGCCCTGGCAGGAATCGGAGTGGTCGTAATCGCGGTGATGGCATTCGGATCGGACAAAGGACCCAATAGCAGCAATAAAGCGAAAGATATGGAGGCCCTCAGTGATTTTGCGACTCCGGAACCTGTCGCCGTAAAACAATTCCCGGTTGCCTTTGATGGACGCCTGAGCATTGGTGACCTGGATCGGAATGGGAGCCCGGAGATTGTAGTTTCTAACCGAAATAAATTGGCCGCCTACAACCTCAGTGGAACCAAGCTCTGGCAGGTTCCAGCCACAACTAACTGGGATTACCCTCGTCACTACTTCTGGAACTGGACCAGCTACGGTTATATCGAAAACGGAAATTTCCTGCACATCGGTGCAGATTGGAAGAGCCTGTATGTTCGAGACGGAAAGAGTGGAACCGTAAACAAAGTGATTCCATTACCGGCAGGGCAGTGGATGTATACGCTAGCGGATGAGAATACAGCCTATGCATTTACCCCTTCCTACTATGAAGACGCTGCCATTGCAGCCGTCGATACGAAATCGGGGCAAGTAAGTTGGGTCTACAATATTTCAAGAGAACGCGCCGGACTCTTTGCCTATATGCCTCCCATACTCTTTGATGACAAAATTGCCTTTGGAACGATAACGTTAAATGAAAATGGACAAGAGCTAAGAATCTACAATGACACAATTTCCGGCCTTGGTGGTATCCACACACTGACCGTGAGAGATATTGATCCCGACAAATCAGGTTTGGAATCGATAGTTAGCGTCTACGGTCCGCGCCCCGGGCAACCCTCGCTTGTCGCTTACAGCCAATCGTCTACCGCCAAACTCTGGGCCAACTTCTCACCTCACAAAGAGAAACATCCACATCAACACACGGTAGGAGATTTTTTGCCGGGCTCGCCGGGATTAGAAATTGTTGCACGAAACAATAGCGGTTTCAACCATTGGTTGGTGAGCGCAAAAGGTGAAACCATCAGACCGAACATTCGAGTAGATCCAGGCTGGTCCGGTGATGGCGAGTATGTATATGCCATCTATTGGGATGAGAGTCCGGCCACTGAACTACTTTACCTAGAGGGACATGTTAATAAAGCGTGGAAACCCCGACTGAGAGTAACCTCAGTTGAGTCTAATTCGGTTCTTACACCCATCTTTGGTGGTGGAGCCGGATCGACTGGTTGGCGAGGAAATTCCAAAGAGGACAACAGCCCCTATGAAGGTGGCGCACATGTTGTAGATCTATTTGGAGATGGGCGAGAAGAGATCCTCACCATCGGGGGAGGAAAAATCTCGATATTCTACAAACCTAGTGGACCCAAAGTAGTAAAGAAAAAGTGGAGCGACTCAAATTATAGAAAGCGTAAAAAGATTTGGGCTCAGGCCTATAATCCTCGATAATGAAAAGCTTCCATTATTGATTCCACTGTAAAAAGCCAGGCGTACCGAATGCGAATATAAATATCATTTAGCGCATTAGCAACCACAAACAACTGAATACGCCATTTAATAACGGCCTTCTGCTCGTTGACAACACAAAAGTAGTTCCCCGGACGGTGTTATGCCGCACGCAGGGCCCAGTCCAGCACCATTTTCGCTCCCCTTACGGTAGCGACCTTCAAAATGTTAACGCCCAAGGCTTTTAAGGTTGCACCGAACCTGACGGCCTTGACACCTCGGATTCGAAGATGTTTAATTCCGGTTCGCCGGTCGTATTCACTCATCGCGGCTTCGACATCTGCTGGCCACTGGTAGCGGTCTTTAAACTTTTCTCCACGTTCAAATATTCTGCCTTGTGCTAGGCGCGTCTCTTGATCTGAAAAAGGCAGCCAGTAAAATTTTGGCCCTTTTTTACCGGGCATATTGAACGTTGTGGACGGTTGTCGCAATGTGGTGAGGGAAAACCTATGCCAGCCTGTTTTCTATTTTTGACCTTTGCCGGTGCATGCGCGCTTGGACCGGCGAAAACCTACCCCTTTTCAGACAACTGAAAATTAGCCATGCTCAACTGGTCTTGATCAACTCCACCCATGGCCGGAGCAATCATCACGGCCGTAAAGCGAGTCAGCTATCAACTCTAGTGGTTTCAGTTTTGGTTCTTCCCTAGCCTTGATGGCCGGAACCAGAACATTGGCATCGCTGTTATGGGCCGGTTCAACCTCTACATAGGTGATCAGATTTAACAATTTCTCTTTTTTTCTTGATCCTCACCGAAAGTTTCCATCATTTGAACCTGCTAATCTGGCCCTTGATGACCGCGGTCTGTTGCATCGGGATCAGAAGGATTTAGAAGTGAATCAGAGGCAATCTCTTTCGGTGCTGTTAGCACCACCGGATTGTCTTGGCCACCGGTCAGATTGCATGGCCCATTTAAAACCCTTTCAAGCCGCTTGTAGGTGTACATTACGGCCAGGTCCGGGCACGGTTTCAATTGCGGAACCAGTTCAAACAGGTTCTGGCTGAACTGGGAAAGAGCTTTTCCCGATTCTAATGGTTGACTCCGGCTAAGCATCCAAGGCCGTCTTTGGTTAGATAGCTATCGACAATCTTTTTATCTCCTGTGGCAAACCAGTATTGCCAGTATTGAGGTCACGCTTTAGGTTTACTACAAAGATGTGAATGCTTTCGGAAAAGATCCCTCTTCGGCCCAGACGCTTCAGGTTTGATTTGAGATGAACCCCGTCTCTGCGCGGCTTTTCAATATTAACTTTGAAAACCTGTGCCCGTTGCTGGATGCTAATGTTAAAAATATTGCCTTCCAGATTGTTGATGCCTGCGATGTTACGACTGTTCCACTAGGTTTTTTCCGATCAGTATTTGCTGCGTCTGACTCTTCGGTAATGTTCAGTGTCAAATACTATTGACTCTTAAAACCAAACGGCTTAACTGTCGGCACCTCGGTTTAGATTGAAAGTTGGTTGTCAGATGAGTGCTCTGAGCATGGCAGACAACTCTTTTGTCGGCCGCCCCAGATTGCGGTCAAAGTACTTTGCCATTTAGCAACAGGAAGTGATGGCCGTCTGTGTTTCTGAAATAACCCTGGTCATCCGCCTTCGAGCATTGGCCGTCTTTTAGGGGTAAGCAACTCCCAAGAGTCGAAAATGTAGCGCTGAGATCTTAGTCACCGCGA
>Ga0208128_1000310_pt1 | contig 20678 bp, 18 predicted proteins | sample ETNtaG_35_FD_185758 | JGI IMG/M metagenome (GOLD analysis project Ga0208128, IMG submission 185758) | Marine microbial and viral communities from oxygen minimum zone, Eastern Pacific Ocean - ETNP201306PF51B (SPAdes) (version 2) | ecosystem: Environmental > Aquatic > Marine > Oceanic ... | reverse complement strand
AGAATTTGCCGCGATTAGCAAAAGCGGCCTTGATGCAAGCCCAGTTTCTCAAATCTTGATCGAAAAATCTCTACTGGGGTGGAAGGAATTTGAGTTAGAAGTTATGCGCGATCTGGCGGATAACGTCGTGATCGTATGCAGCATCGAAAATCTCGATCCAATGGGTGTACATACCGGTGATTCAATCACCGTTGCACCTGCACAAACCCTCACAGATCGTGAATACCAAAGACTTAGGGATCAGGCAATTGCAATTATTCGCGAGATCGGTGTTGCAACTGGTGGCAGCAACATTCAATTTGCAATCAATCCAGATGATGGTGATGTAGTAGTTATTGAAATGAATCCGCGCGTTAGCCGATCATCAGCGCTTGCAAGTAAGGCCACTGGGTTCCCAATTGCCAAGATTGCAGCTCGTCTTGCTATCGGCTATACCCTCGACGAAATCATCAATGACATCACCGGTAAAACACCTGCCTGTTTTGAACCCACAATTGATTATGTAGTCACCAAGATCCCGCGTTTTGCCTTTGAGAAATTCAAGGGCAGTCCTGCTGTACTCACGACAGCAATGAAGTCTGTAGGTGAAGCAATGGCGATCGGCCGTTGTTTCGAAGAATCTTTTCAAAAAGCGTTGCGATCTCTTGAAATAGGACTGGCTGGCTGGGGTTGTGATCGACAGGAGTCAGAAATCAAGTCTTCTGAAATTGAGCGTTTGCTGCGTATACCTTCTCCAGAGAGAATCATGGCTGTGAGAACAGCGATGCTGGCTGGACGGAGTGATGAAGATATTTATTCACTTAGCAAGATTGATACCTGGTTTTTAGCAAAACTACGCAATCTAATCACTATTGAAGCAACATATCTCCATGGACGGCAATTAGATGAACTAGATGAGGAATGCTTACTTACCCTGAAGCAGCTAGGTTTTTCCGATCGTCAAATTGCTTGGGCAACAGGTTCTGATGAACTCGCTGTGCGCACTAGACGAGAAGCTCTAAATATCAAGCCTGTTTTTAAAACAGTGGATACTTGTGCTGCCGAATTTGCATCTACTACGCCGTATTACTACTCCACTTATGAAAGGCCTCTATTTCGCCTAGATGTAGATGGTCAGTTGAACTCACTTAGTCCTCAAACCGAGGTCCTACCAGAGAAGCGGCGCAAAGTAATGATCCTTGGTGGGGGACCCAACCGCATAGGCCAAGGGATTGAATTTGACTACTGCTGTTGCCATGCTTCGTTTGCATCGCAAGATCAGGGATTTGCCACTGTGATGGTTAACAGCAACCCTGAGACTGTCTCCACGGATTATGACACCAGTGATCGACTCTATTTTGAACCGCTAACTCTTGAAGATGTACTAAACGTGATTGAGGTGGAACGCCCGGATGGTGTGATTGTTCAATTCGGTGGTCAAACTCCATTGAAGTTGGCTATACCCCTACTTCGCTGGCTGGAGACTTCAATTGGTCAATCAACCGGTACTCGTATATGGGGTACATCGCCAGAGTCAATTGATCAAGCGGAAGATCGTGAACAATTTGAAGCCATCTTGCGGAAACTGCAGATACGCCAACCGCGCAATGGTTTAGCTCGTAGTGAAAAAGATGCTCGCGCTGTAGCAGCACGCATTGGCTATCCCGTTGTAGTGCGTCCCTCCTATGTGCTTGGTGGCCGCGCGATGGAGGTGGTTTTTGATGAACAAGAGTTAAATCGCTATATGGCAGAAGCGGTTCAAGTTGAACCCAATCATCCGGTACTAATCGATCAGTATCTGGAGAATGCTGTAGAAGTCGATGTTGATGCCCTCTGTGACCAAGAAGGAGTCGTAGTAATTGGCGGGCTAATGGAACACATAGAGCCTGCTGGTATTCATTCTGGCGATTCCGCGTGCTGCCTTCCTTCCATATCTCTTGGAGAGCAGGCCCTTAGCACTATTCGACTTTGGAGTGAAGCATTAGCCCTTGCCCTGAAGGTTCAAGGGCTGATTAATTTGCAGTTTGCAGTTCAGCGAGATGATGCAGGTGTTGAGCAAGTTTTCATCATTGAGGCGAATCCTCGTGCTTCGCGCACTGTTCCTTTTGTAGCCAAAGCAACAGGAGTTCCCCTTGCCAAGATCGCTACGCGACTAATGGCAGGAGAGACATTGGCAGCTATTGGCCTCAATAGCGAGCCTCAACCACCTCTTCAAGCCGTCAAAGAAGCAGTATTGCCATTTCGACGTTTCCCTGGAGCTGATTCAGTGCTTGGCCCAGAGATGCGATCGACTGGAGAAGTAATGGGATCAGCCTCGAGCTTTGGCATGGCGTTCGCCAAGTCTGAACTTGCCGCGGGCGAAGCCTTACCAATCAGTGGAACAGTCTTTCTCTCTACTCATGACCGCGATAAGCCAGCATTAATTCTTGTCGCTGAAAAACTGATTCAGCTTGGCTTTGAACTCACTGCCACCTCTGGAACTGCTCAAGCCCTTGAAAAAGCTGGATTGAAAGTTGAATCCGTGCTCAAGGTCCATGAGGGGCGTCCCAACATCGAAGATTTGATTCGCTCTGGTCGAATTCAATTAGTGATCAATACACCGATCGGTCGCCAAGCCGCCCATGACGACAAATATCTCCGACGCGCAGCTCTTGACTACGCCGTTCCTACGCTTACCACGCTCGCTGGGGCAAGGGCTGCTGTCGAAGGAATAACAGCACTTCAGGGGCAGACTCTATCCATTGCGGCTCTTCAAGACATCCACGTTTGATATCCCATTAGGGTTCAGATAACTAATCCCTTTGCCGTGACCGCCAACACTGCTTCCATCGTTATGGCTCCAGGATCCGACTGCCGAGAACTATTTCAGTCAGCCTATGAGAATCGCTACACCTGGGATCCAAGCTTTTTAGGTTACCGAGGTCGATGTCTCTGGTTGCATGACGATCGCTTAGAGGAAGGTCGTTTTGAGTTAGGGGCAGATCTAAAAGCAAAAATTGAAGGTATTGATGATGAGTTGGTTTATAAGGCTATTTCTTCTCAGCTATGGGAGGTTGCTATTCATCGCGTGCGACGCAGTTTTGAGAAGACCCATGGCGAGAACACATTTACTGCGGGTGATAATGATGAGGTTGGCATGGAGGTAATCGTTGGAGGCAAAAACACCGGCGATCGCTATCGCATTAAAAACAATGTAGTAAAGATGGTTCACCGTCATTTCCACGGAACTGTCGTTACGATCTTTACCAAAAGCACAACAGATACAGGCCATGGATACCTAAGTCATACCTACAGTAGTCAGTACAGCGACCCATCTACTGGCAAGACTTCTAGTGGCATTACTAATTTCACGGACACTTTTGTGCCTTTAGCCAACGACGGCTCTTGGGTACTAAGTGAACGTCATGTGCAGACAGATGCTTACGCCGAGTCACCTGCTGATCATCAGCTCTTTCGTTTTGTCGATATTGAGTCGAACTAGAATTAATCTTGCTAGATATCATTGCCCCTGAGAACATATTTACAACCCTCTGCCTGAATTCTCCTGCATCTATCATTCCTTATAAGTCAATTTGCTATACACAGAACAATCTAAGGCAAATCTAAGCAACCAGGGATATTAATTACCTAAAAGCTAACCAATCCCCTTAAATAAGCAATATTCACTCTGAGTTAGCTAACACTGATTTCAACGATATTGATCAGTGAATTCTCTATAGCAAAACAACGCACGCCATTGGCAACTGATAACACTTATTCGGCAACATCAAGTGTTTGGGCCACCAAGGACCTTGAGCTCGAATGGACTTATTTACAGCCAAGAACCACAAAGCCAAGGTGCATTAAAGTTTGCATAAGTGCAAACCCTGCAAACAATGAGGACATGTTCCCAATACTTAAAAGGCCAATAATATTTGGCTAATTAGTTAGATTATTTACTACAAAAAATTATACTCTGGCTTCTCAGGAAGCCAGAACACTTAAGGACAGACAACTCCAAATAGCTAAGGGAAGCTGTCTTATTGGGCATCTGAAAGTGGCTCTACTCCTTTGAGCTTTTCATTTAACTGCATGGCTAAAGTCTGACGCCCAAGTGCCAAGACCTTAAGTGTGTCTTCATGCATGCGCAGTTGTGCATCTGCAACCTGCATTCCACGCACTAATTCCTTTAGTTCATCAGGCAATGTTCTGAGGTCGTAGCGCTTGCCTTCAAAGGTAAGCACCGGGTCATTGGTATTCGCTGCAGAGTCAGTCATCGTTGTGGAGTTTTGTTCTTGAATGTCAGAAGTGGAGCTCAGGTCCTGAGTGTCGTCGGTACTTTGTGACCCACCGAAGGGCCATTTCGGAGACATTGTATAACGAGCTATTAAAGCTTTTATACAGCATTATTAGAGAAAGAGCTCTGGGTTAAATGGAATGCGACGTATACCTTAGTGAATAGTTGTAGCACTCTGCAAATCCCTAATCATCTGCCTTTCACAAAGTTCCCTATAGCGACCTGTACGGGCCATTAATTCGTCGTGGCTACCAAGATCACAAATTCGCCCTTGATCTAATACAACAATCTGATCTGCCTCCTGAACAGTTGCCAAACGATGGGCTATCACCAAAACGGTGCGGCCCTGCATAGCCCGGCGTAGGCCCAATTGAACAGCTGCTTCCGCTTCAGCATCCAACGCACTTGTGGCTTCATCAAGCAACAACACAGCGGGATTACCCAGCACAGCCCTGGCAATAGCAACCCGTTGAAGCTGCCCACCAGAGAGATTTGTACCCCGTTCTTCTAGTTGAGTGGAATATCCATCAGGTAAACCCATGATGAAGTCGTGAGCGTTGGCCAAACTTGCGGCTTCCTTCACTTTTTGATCGCTCACCTGCCGACCGAAACGAATCGCTTCTGCCACACTGCCCGAAAATACGGTTGTTCGTTGCGGCACTAAGGCGACCTGGCGACGCAACTCCTGGGCTTTTACCTGGCTGAGTTCATGACCGTCTAAAAAAATTCTTCCCTGCTGGGCGGTGTTAAATCGCAAAAGCAACGAAAAAAGGGTGCTTTTGCCAGCACCTGATGGGCCCACCAGTGCCACAACCTGGCCAGCCTTAACTTCAAGGCAAAGGTCATGAAGCACTAGTTGATCAGGTTCATAGCCGTAACTGACGTGACTCAAAAGCAGATCACCCTTTAAACGTCCCAGCGGTTGGGCATGCTCTAGGTCAGGAGGCTCTCTTGGTTCGCGTTCAATTTCTCGCAGGCGACTTAGGGAAGCCTGGCCTTGCTGGAATTCATTGAAATTAGTCGTTAGATGACTGATGGGATCGATCAACATCAACAATGCAGCCACGTAGCTACTAAAGCTCTGCCCATCCATGCCGCCAGACTGAATCCGAGCTGCGCCAATCGCCAATACCGTAAGGATTCCAGCGGCTTCGATGAAACCCACGACTGGATGTTGCAGAGCAAGCAGTCGCAGGGTTTTGTAACGCGCTTGACGATGTAGATCAACTTCGGCATCAAAGCGCTTTTGAAGCCACGGTTCTGCAGCAAAGGCCCTAACCAATGGCAATCCTTGGATGGCTTCACCAAGCAGACCAGCAAGATCACTGACCTGTTGCTGAGAGCGTTCAGCAGCCTTCATTACTCTGGCTCCAAACTGGCTCACCAAAATCGCCACCAATGGCGCGAGCAGCAGAGTGGCCAGCGAGAGTTGCCAATCCAGCCAAACCATATATGCAAATACAGCTAGCAACTGCAACGCACTTGGCGTGGTGTCTTGAATGGTCTTGTAAATCACTTCCCCCACCCGATCGGCATCCTCAGTGAGTCGATAGGTGAGGTCTCCAGAGGAGAGTTTTTCTAGGGCCCTGAGTTCTACTTTTTGCAGCTGTGCAAATAAATCACGACGCAGATCCTGGCTAACCCGCAAGGCTGGACCCGCCAACATGATGTCTTGTCCAAACTGAGCCAGCTTCTGAACCAGAAAAACACAAAGGGCCAGTGCAATTACCTTGATTACCAAAATCAGCTCCCCTGCACCGATGGCTGGGATCAGCTGACCAGCAAGCCATGCCAGCAGCGGCCAGCACCCCACATAGATCAGCATGCAAACACCCCCCCAAGTCAGCCTGCGCATATGAGGGCGCAAAAGAGGAAGCAATCTGCGGAAGCCGGCTTCAGAGGAAGAAAACATCGAGCCAGACTAGTTGTGTGAAGCCTCTTACTAATAAATGAAGTTGGATCAATTCCTTAAATGGCAGGGTTGGGTAGCCACTGGAGGCGAGGCCAAACACCTGATTCAGTCAGGGCAAGTCTGCGTCAATGGTTCCGTTGAAACCCGTCGTGGGCGCCATTTAAAACCTGGCGACCTGATTCGATTGGGCACTGATGAGGCAAACTTTGTCTCCATTGCTTCGACAGGGCCGTAAGTTGGCCCCTGCGGTACTTCAGAGGACCAGAACGTGCGTAAACCCGTGATCGCTGGCAACTGGAAGATGTACATGACCTGTGCCCAAGCAAGGGAATACACAGCCGTGTTCTTGCCATTGATCGAGGCCACTCCCGATGATCGGCATCTGGTGATTGCCCCACCTTTCACTGCCATATCCACGATGGCAGAAGCAGTTCGTGGTTCTCGCCTGGAATTATCAAGCCAGAATGTGCACTGGGAAGATGAAGGTGCCTTTACTGCAGAGGTTTCGCCAACAATGCTTATTGAGCATCAAGTTCAGTACGCGATTGTTGGCCATAGCGAACCACGTAAATATTTCAGCGAAAGTGATGAACAGATCAACCTGCGTGCTCGTTCTGCCCAAGCACATGGCCTTGTCCCGATTGTCTGCGTTGGGGAAAGTGATGAGCAGCGTGAACGTGGAGAAGCCGAGCGCGTGATTCGACGTCAGGTAGAACAAGGGCTAGAAGGCACTGATCCTGACCGACTTGTGGTTGCCTATGAGCCCATATGGGCTATTGGCACAGGAAAAACTTGTCAGGCAAAAGAAGCAAACCGCATTTGTGGATTAATACGCGGCTGGGTAGGATCTTCTGATCTGATAATTCAGTACGGCGGTTCGGTAAAACCAGGAAACATTGATGAGCTGATGGCTATGAGTGATATCGATGGAGTGTTGGTAGGTGGCGCTTCCCTTGACCCTGAAAGTTTTGCCCGAATTGCCAACTACCAAATCTCCTAAACAATGCTGGCCTAAGGGATGGCGCGAACGCACCTGCGTGATGGGGGTGATCAATATCACTCCCGATTCGTTCAGTGACGGTGGTAAATATCTAGATCCACGTAATGCCCTGGCTCAGGCAAGTATGCAACTGGGACAAGGTGCTGATGTACTCGATCTAGGTGCGCAAAGTACTAGACCTGGTGCCCAGGAGGTGAGCTGGGAAGACGAGTTGGAAAGGTTAATGCCAGCACTTAGCGAAATCCGCACTGCCCATCCACAGGCGTTGATCTCAGTGGACACCTTTTGGTTAGAAGTAGCAAAAGCAGCACTTGAAGCAGGAGCTAACTGGATAAACGATGTCAGTGGCGGCAGTCGTAATCCTGAAATACTGCGACTCGTTGCTGAAGCAAAATGCCCTTACGTTTTGATGCATAGTCGTGGCAATAGTCAATCAATGAATCAACTCACGTCCTATGGCGATGTAAGCGAGGAGGTACGACAAGAATTACTGCGCAGAACTGACCTAGCCATAGCCGCTGGAATCAAGCCTAATCAGTTAATTTGGGACCCAGGTTTGGGCTTTGCAAAAACCACTAAACAAAACCTGATACTACTTAAGAATCTCAATCAGCTCTGCTCTGAAGGCTTCCCTGTTTTGGTTGGACCTTCACGAAAACGCTTTATAGGGGATGTTCTAAACGAAACAGATCCAGAAGCTCGAATATGGGGTACAACTGCGGTGACTTGCCGTTGCGTAGCAGAAAAAGTTGCAATGGTGAGGGTACATGATGTGGGTCCAATCGCTCAAGTCATCAAAATGTCCGAAGCAGTATTCCTAAAAGACAATACACATTCCTAAAATATATCTAGGGTTTCATTATGAGCAGATACTTGGAATCTTCACCACATACTCAAATGCATATCTAAGCACCTATGCTGATATTTAAACTAGTAGTTTTTAGCGACTGTATCAGACGAGATAGTTCTAGTTGGACTACATACGGCATAGCTCATAGGCATTGGGCACTCATCTGTATTGCTTGCTCATCCCCACGATCTGCGGCACGCATAAGGTCATTACATGCATATTCTTTATTTCCCATCGTCTGATATAGCAAGGCTCTGCCTGTATACAGGGTTCCACTTTGGGGATTTAACCTTATAGCTTGAGAATAGTCGACTATGGCTAATGAGTACTTACCAAGGTCTCTCAGCGCGTTACCTCTTTGTGACCAAGCATAGGAATCACTTGGACTTAAATCGATCGCCGAAGTTAAATCCGTGTATGCACTTTGAGGATTATCAAGCCATAGGTGACATGACCCTCGAAGAAAGTAGGCAGATGCATTCGCAGAGTCAATTTGTATCGCTTCTGTTAGCAATCCAATTACCATCTTGCAATCCTCAGGGTAATAATTATTTGCCCTATCTAGCAATTGTTGAGATTGCGTATTGGCATGTATTGGCGTAGTTGACAAAACCAGAGTTGCCGCCAGGGCTAGATACCGGAACATTCTTAAACTATTATATATTTAGCAATAATGGCATGGATTCAAGGAGGGCTGCATTCAGCGAAATACATTTAAATTATTCATCCGATCTTAACTAATATTAATTGATATGTACGCCTAAATAAACTGATGACGAGTAGTAGCAAATATATAATTATTGTCTATAGAAGATAAAACTTTCCAATCATCAGCCACGATCTACTTATTCGCCAGATACCTGATCACTTGGAGGTGTTACTCCCTCGATTCGATCTTCTATCTCCTGATATAGCTCTTGCAATTGCTGAATATTCTCATCAGATGTTTCCCAGTATCCACGGCCATTAACCTCAAGAAGAGTCCCAACAATTCGCCTAAAACTATGAGGATTAAGCTCCATCAGGCGCTTACGCATCTCAGGATCATTTATGAAAGTCTCGTTTGACTCCTCATAAACGAAGTTATCAACTTGTCCACTCGTAGCGCTCCATCCAAGGGTGAAGTTAAGTCGCTTAGCAACTTCACGAACACCTTCGTAGCCAGAGTTGACCATGCCCTCATACCATTTTGGATTAAGCAATTTTGTGCGTGAATCCAAGCGAATAGTTTCACCTAAAGATCGAACCTGTGCATTAGCTGTCGTAGTATCCGCGATATAACTCGTTGGCGACTTGCCATCATCTCTAAGACCCTTGATTAAGTTTGTGGGATCTGAATCGAAATAATGACTAACATCTGTAAGAGAAATTTCAGCCGAATCAAGATTTTGGAAAGTAACATCAGCCGTTTTCATTACAGATTCAAATACTTCTCTGTTCTGGTTCATCTCACCTGGATTATCAGCATTAAAAGCAAAGGTCTTTCGTGAAAGATACATCTCCTGCAACTCATTCTCTTCTTCCCATGTTGAATTTTCTACGGCAAGATTGACATTAGAGCTGTAGCTACCACTTGAATTCGAGAACACGCGACAAGCTGCCTCCCGAAGGCTTGTCCCTTGAGCTTTAGCCTGCTCCAAAGAGTGCTTACGTACAAAGTTTTGTTCTAGAGGTTCATCAGCCTCGGCAGCCATCTTGACACCTTGATCTATCAATGCCATTTGGTTGATAAAGAGATCGCGAAATACACCTGAACAATTCACGACAACATCAATCCTTGGCCTGCCTAATTCTTCAAGCGGTATGAGTTGCAACTTGTTCACCCGACCGACTGAGTCAGCCACAGGCTTTACACCAATAAACCAAAGGATCTGTGCAAGTGATTCACCATAGGTCTTGATGTTATCTGTTCCCCAAAGAACGCAGGCAATAGTTTCTGGCCAGTTGCCCTGTTCTTGACGTTGGCGTTCGATCAATTTGTCAGCAACACCTTTAGCGGCAGCAACAGCAGCTCTTGTTGGGATGGCCTGTGGATCAAGCGCGTGAATATTTTTGCCACTTGGCAGAACACCTGGATTCCTAATTGGATCTCCACCTGGACCAGGAAGTACATACTCCCCATCAAGGGCGCGCAAGAGGCTTTGCATTTCCATGTCTGCGCATATCTTTTCAAGGCAACCGCGCAGATAAGCAAAAAGTTTATCTAGCTCGGCGGAATCAATTTTGTCGAAACCAGCTTTGCTGCAGGCTTTTTGCCATGGGTTGGCAGGCGTTAAACCAATCCGCTTGGGCAGATCAAAAAACCACTTGAATTTTTCGCTCATATTGACGCGTCCATCTCTTCCTGTCAGAGATTGCACCATCGCTCCAACAGCTGTTCGCGATGTCTCAGTGATCGTGCGATTTAACTCGACATCAGCAAGTATGCCCTCATCATTACCCTTATAGATATCTTCAATTTTCCGATCGATGGCTTCGGCTAAGAGCCCAGGAAGGGCACGAAGTCCATCATCTTCGCGTTCAAGAGCCGCGATACTTACAAGTGTGGCAATCGCTTCCTCTGCAGTAGGCGGTTTGCCGATGGTGTGAAGCCCGCATGGAAGTAGACGACTCTCTATTTCCATTAATTGGCTATAGACCGCCCCAACAACTGCATCTCGTTGATCAAGTTCTAGCTCTGAGGCATCTTTATCTGGAAGATCTACATCCTTATCAAGATTGCATTGACGTGAGGTCTCGACAATGGCATTAACGATTTGCACACCACGTCCACCTTCGCGCAATTGCTGGTATGAGCCGACAAGTTCACCTAGTTCCTTGAGACCTTTATAAAGACCCGCATTCTCTGCAGGAGGTGTGAGGTAACTAATGGTGGAGGCATAACCACGTCGCTTAGCAATCGTTGCCTCAGATGGATTATTTGCAGCGTAGTAATAGAGATTTGGCAGCCCTCCAATCAAAGAATCGGGGTAGCAAGTTTCGCTCATACCCATCTGCTTTCCGGGCATGAATTCGAGAGAGCCGTGAGTCCCAAAATGGAGCACAGCATCCGCCTTCCAAACTTTCTCTAGATAGGTGTAGTAAGCAGCAAAGCCATGGTGAGGACTAGCGCTACGTGAATAAAGTAAGCGCATCGGATCTCCCTCGTAGCCGAATGTAGGTTGTACGCCTACAAAGATGTTGCCGAAATGACGTCCATATATCAGCAGGTTTTGGCCATCACTATTTAGGTTTCCTGGTGGCTTGCCCCAGTTTTCTTCAAGCCGCTCTGAATAAGGTGTTAGGCGCTCGTATTCCGCCACGCTCATGCGATGTGCAATCGCCAGCTCGGGCGCTCCCTCGAGGGCTTCAGGATCATTGATTACCGCTTCCATCAACGCCTTGGAATCTTTGGGGAGGTTCTCGATGTCATAACCCTGAGCCTTCATTTCCTCTAAAACACGATGGATTGAACCAAAAACATCCAGGTAAGCGGCACTACCAACGTTGCCTTTGTCTGGCGGGAAGCTGAACACTGTGATTGCCAACTTCTTTTCAGCCCTTGACTTAATCCTTAGGGATGACCAACGAATTGCTCGCTCAGCAATGGCATCAACCCGGTCTTGAAGAGTGTGGGCTTTGCCAGTGGCATCGTCCCGACCAGAGAGCACGATTGGCTCGATTGCTCCATCCAATTCAGGGATGGCTATTTGCAGAGCTACCTGAACTGGATGCAGACCTAGATCGCTAACTTCCCATTCCTGAGTTGTCTGAAAGACAAGAGGAAGAGCCACCATATAAGGGCGGCTAAGGCGCTTCAAAGATTCGATCGCCTTGGGATGGTCCTGTCTGGCAGGGCCTCCAACTAAGGCAAATCCAGTAAGGGAAACAACCCCATCAACAAGCGGTTGATCGGGGTTAATCGGGTCGTAGAAGAAGGCATTAACAGGCTTAGAGAAGTCAAGACCACCACAAAAAACCGGCAGGACACGCGCACCTCGGAACTCAAGTTCCTGAATGACCGCAACGTAGTGAGCTTCGTCACCTGTGACGATATGGCTGCGTTGCAACACCAGGCCAATCATTGGACCTTTGCGAGCGTCTTCTGAGAGATCTGTGCGACTAGCTGTCCAGTTCAAATACTCCTTAAGGTCTTCAAACATGGAGGGCGCCATGGGATGCCAGATGCCCAGGTCCGGGAAAACCTCAGGTTCAACTATTTCCAGATTGGGGCGCTCTTCTCCTTCTGTTGCAGGGAATACGTATTTATCCGCCAGCATCAAAAGGAAATTCCGTAGGTTGTCTGGCGTACCTCCAAGCCAGTACTGAAAGCTGAGGATGAAGCTTCGGGCATCCTGTGCTTTATCAACCGGCAGATATTTGAGAACGTTTGGAAGGGTATTTAGCAACTTGAGCATTGCGTCCTGAAATCCAGCGCCGCTTGATTCCTTTCGCTTCTTCATGAAGCTGGCAATAGCACTATTGCTCTGGCCAAGCTGAGCCATGGTGAAGCTGCCCAACTTGTTTAGTCGCATCACTTCCGGCATGGAAGGGAAAACAACAACGGCCTTGAGGCGGTCACGATGCGGGGTTACAGCATCAACAACTTTCTGGGCTAGATCCTCAATAAAAATCAGCGAAGCGACGAAAACATCGGCTGAGGCCAGATCTGCCTGGAAATCTGCATAGTTGTTTGGATCGCGCAGTTCTTCGATTAGATAACCACTTAGTTCAACGCCAATGGCACCGTTTTGCTTGTTAAGGCTGATTGCAGCCTGGGTAAGAGCGTTTTGGTACTGAGGTTCAAGTACTAGATACACGGCTTTCATCACAGCCTGATGGCCGTGATTCTCAGCAGGAGCGACTCGGCGATCGGCTGAGCGAACCTGCGTGAACATTGGCGTGCAGCAAAGTAATTTACTAAGCCTAAGAGGCGCTTGGGACTCACCGTGAAGTTCACTGCCCGGGTGTTACACGAGATAGCCAATAGGCTTTATTCATTGATAGCCCTGCTATGACCTCAGTTCCTCCATCGTCAATTCCCGTTGTGGTCGCTGGTGCACTCGGCCGCATGGGAGCAGAAGTCGTCAGAGCTATTCAAGATGCTTCTGATTGTGAGCTCGTGGGTGCTGTTGAAACCACACCAGACAAAGAAGGGCTCGATATAGGTGAAGAGCTAGGACTCGGGACTCTTGATGTTGCTCTGACTTCCGATTTTGAAGCGTGCATTTGTTCAGTCAGCCAGAATTCACATCAGACAGGTCCTGGACAAGGTGCCGTGCTTGTCGATTTCACTCATCCATCGGTGGTTTACGACCACACCAGAACAGCCCTTGCCTATGGCGTACATCCAGTCATCGGCACCACGGGTCTATCTACAGAGCAATTGAAGGATCTAAGTGGCTTTGCCGCAAAAGCCTCTATGGGAGCGGCGGTGATTCCCAATTTTTCCGTTGGCATGGTGTTGCTTCAACAAGCTGCAGCAGCAGCTGCACGCTTCTATAACCACGCTGAACTTACGGAACTGCATCACAACCGTAAGGCTGATGCCCCAAGCGGCACTTGTATTAAAACTGCAGAGCTTATGGAGGAATTAGGCAAAACCTTTAATTCCTCTGAGCTCGATGAACATGAATCGCTCTCGGGCTGTAGGGGTGGTTTACGAGCAAGTGGCTTACGCCTTCATTCCCTTCGCCTGCCAGGGTTAGTGGCCCATCAAGAAGTGATGTTTGGTGCTCCTGGAGAAACCTATACACTTCGGCACGACACAATTGATCGTTCGGCTTATATGCCTGGAGTATTGCTAACTGTGGGTAAGGTGCGACAGCTTCAAGGGCTGGTTTATGGCCTTGAACGCCTGATCTGAATTAAGTGTCAAGACGATGTTGGTCCCTTTACGCCCCGGAGAACTTCAGAGGCTTATCCCAGCAGTGGCCACAGGTAATCAATTCGGCGCTGCCCTTGGTAATCCGCGGAAGATTCTGCAGAGGGTAATGATCTCAGCCATTGGAGGGGTGATCACTTTGGTCATCCAAGGTCGTCTTGTGGGAAGCCAGTTTTCTGCAATCTTTTTGATTCTTGGCGTAATTCTGCTTCTTTATATCCTTTGGGGTCCAATCATCGAAGCCGGTCAAAAGAATGCTGTTTTGCGTCGTTATCCAGCAGCGGCCCTATTCGAAGGTGATGTAAGCGAGGTGTTAACCCGTGAACGCATAGAGGATCGTCATGAGCAGGCAAACAAGCATGGAGAACTTGAACTGGTCGAAAACAGGCGCACCTGGATGGTGCTGAAGCTTGAGGATGAAGATGGCTATCTAGGGCAATTAAGATTCCCCATGTCTAAAAAGCATCAGGCGATCCGAGCAGGCTCTCTAATTCGTTGTCTGGTGCTAAGCGATCGCAAGGATTTCAGTCGTATAGCTGCTTTTAGTGATGCATGGCTACCAATCCAACAAACATGGGTAGGTGAATACCCCTACTTGCTTCGCCCTGCATTTGAGGAGCTCTGTCAACTACGCCTCGCACAGCTTGATAGCCGCCACCGCTCTGGCAATCGTTCCTATTACTGAGTTGCAATAGCTATCAAACCAAGAAGGTTAATCGCCAGATATTTTTACCCTTTAGTCACCACTACAGTTATTGCCAAGAAATTATCTGCTAATAGGACTTGGTAAATCAATTCACCTTCTATGGCATCTCTAAAGCAAAATCGCTAATGATCTGTTTTACCTCTTCGGGCTGACCCCTTGACCCGTTTACACGGTGCAGCCCTTGAGCTGAAGTCTGTAGCTATGCGAGTGAAGATCCTTGGAGCAGGTCCCACAGGATCCCTTCTCGCTCTTGCTCTTGCTCAGCTAGGTGCCAGCGTCAGGCTGTACGACCCATTAACAGTTGAAGAGTTACCTAAACGCAGCAGAGCTTATGCACTAACTCATTCTTCAAGGCGACTACTTCAATCACTTGATCTATGGGACCCACTCAATTCACATCTCACTCCATTCACCAAATTGCAGCTTGATGATCAAGAGCTGAATCGCCACACCTGTTTTGAGATTGATGATCTTTCAATCCAAAATCAAGCTCATGGGGCCGTTGGCTGGATCCTGGACCATCGCCCCTTGATGGAACTACTGCTGGAGCGTCTCAAAAACCAGCCAACAGTGAGCCTGGATCTTGGTGAGCTTGATAAACAAGGGCTCGACGGGCATGACTTGGTTTTTGCAGCTGATGGCCCTGCCTCTCCCACCAGAGAAGCCTGGGGTATCAAAACTTGGAGTCATCGCTATCAGCAAGGCTGTTTAACTGCCAAGGTGCTGCTGCGCGGGGCTGGTCCCTTAACCGCATATGAGCTGTTTCGCGCTGAAGGCCCTCTGGCTGTACTGCCTATGGGAGGTGATGTGTTTCAGGTGGTTTGGAGTGGCCCATTGAGGTGTTGTCAGGAGCGTGCTGGCCTGCATCCTTCTCACTTTCTCGATCAACTAGCTGCTGTATTGCCAGAAGGTCTTCAGCCAGATGTCCTTTTGGATCATCCTGCTGCTTTCCCCCTTCAACTGTCCCTCGCCCATCAACTTCAACGTGGTCGTGGCGTACTGGTAGGGGAATCAGGCCATCGCTGTCATCCCATCGGAGGACAAGGATTGAACCTTTGCTGGCGTGATGTAAGCACGCTAATAAAGCTCGTGAGACTCTCTAATAAGGACACTTTGCCTGTGGCAAAGCTGCCTCGGCGCTATGCCCGATCGCGCTTTTTAGATCTTGTCTGTGTTGGTCTTATGACTGACCTGACTGTGCGTATGTTCTCAAGCCGAAACCTACTAATGCTGATGCTGCGAATGCCACTGATGGTTCTTCTGGCTCGGCTGCCTTGGATGCGGCAAGTGCTTTTAAAGGCAATGACTGATGGCCCTATTACTGTCGTTAGATTGCTATCAAGTTGAAAGTCCACTGCTATTTATTCCGTGGTGATCAGTAGCCATCAGCAACCCTCTGCTTCACCCCATTTGCTGCAGTTTTTGCAACAAAAGCTTGGCCTTAGCGAAAATGCCCTCAACTTAGGTATGCGTCAGGCAAAGCTTGAACAAGCACCCTTACCGATCGTGCTTTGGAGCTTCGGATTACTCAGTTTGGATCAGTATCAGCAGGTTCTTAATTGGGAAAATGATCAGGAGTAAATGATCAATGACTTCACTGGCATCTGCACGGGAAGTTGACGACGACCGCCGAGATCAGCTAGCTCGATAACAAAACCGCAGCCCACCAGATCACCACCAGCATGCTCGATCAGCTCAACTGTGGCTCTAGCAGTACCTCCTGTGGCAAGAAGATCGTCCACGATTAATACGCGGGGTTGACCGTAAAAAGCATCAGCATGAATCTCAAGACGATCGCTGCCGTACTCCAACTCATAGTCGATACCAATTACATCACCAGGTAATTTGCCTGGTTTTCGAACCGGGACGAAGCCGATCTTCTGAGTAGTAGCCAAAGCTGTACCTACGATGAATCCACGTGATTCGATTCCCACAATCAAATCGGGTTTCAATTCACTGCAGAGATCGCCCAGCTGTCGCATCACTTCATCCCATCCATCGGGATTACGCAGTAGGGGACTGATGTCTCGAAAAAGAATTCCCGGTTTTGGAAAATCGGGGATGTCACGAATGAGTTGGCGAAGATCCAAAGAATGGTGACGCAGGGGCCTTAGCCCTGGCATCATCGCAGCCATGACCAATGCAACAACCATTTCAGAACCTTCATCAAATACTCAGCAGCAGAAATCGTTTGAACAGCAACAGAGCGAGATGACGCTCAAAACTGTTCTGGGACGTAGAGGCCTAGAGCGCCTTGATCTGCTTTTACTGGTAGTCGAGTCACTTGATCTCAACGGTGGTGAAGCAATGCTTTGGACAACTCAGCAATTGGGTTTGCAAGAGCAGTTCCCTAATCGCGTTGAGCTCTGGAAACGGCGCTGTCACAATCCATTGAGACGCGCCACGCGTCGAGGTGAACTAAGTGCATTTGATGCAGAAGCCATGCTTCGCCTGCTCTGTTCAATGGCAAGCCGTCTTTATCCTCTCCTTCATCAATTACTTTCTTCTCGCGAACCAGAAGAACTTAATTTGCAGCGCTGGGCTTTGCTAGATCAGCGTCTTCGCGATCTAATTGAAGAGAGAATGAATCCTCGACGTGGGGCTGTTCAAAGACTTTTGCAGCAAGAACAATCTCAACCTATTCAGCGAGAACTTGTGTTTAGTCTTGCTCTTGCTGCTGGAGATGGAGGAATAGATCGTCTGCGCGCCAGCCTGCTTGATCCAACTCCCTGATGCTGAACCTCTCATTTCGTTACGACCAAACAGCAGTCCGCCTTCAGGTCGAGGGGCTTCCTGATTTCTCCGCAGGTCATGGGGATGGGATCCTTGGCATTATTTCCGGTTGGCGGCTGCAGTTGGTTGCTTCACCAGAGCTAGAAGGCAAGCGTGAACATTTGCAAGCCTTGATGGCCACGGTGCTCCCCTATGCCCGCCATCGCATTTCGGGCGTGAAACGAGCTTTCGGAGACACGGCCAGTGCAGTGGTCATTTCACCTGATGGAGACAAGCATCAACTGCTGCTTCGTAGTAGTCAGCCAAACATCCCTCCACTGACTCTTCATCTTGATCATGCAGAGCTAGCTGACCTTGTGCGCTGTTTGGATGCCCTTCGCCTTGATCCACGCGTACAAGTCCCCTGGGAATTGCCCATTGATCATCCTTTGCCTCGCAAGGAACTAGCGGAGCGAGTGCCTCTCTCCCAACGCTTTGGGGCTCCATTTATCGGTGGCACAGCCTTGGCCCTGATCGCGGGTCTTAGCCTTTTGCTTCCCGTTCCCCGTAGTAGCGAAGGAACTCTTCCCCCTGCCAATTCGACGACACCTGAACAAACGCAATCAAGTTCTAATCGTTAACGATAAATTCCTACAGGCCAGAATTATTATCTATTTTCAAAGTACCAAACCTTTTCCTTCCATTGGGAGTGAATTGGTCTGATTCTTCTTGTTGAGCGTGCCCTGTTGAAGCAGGCCCCCCTCTACTGCCTTATCCCATGAGCAGTCCTCTTCGCAAACTGAATAAATCTGATCGTCATCGCCAGGTTTTCCGCAGATCTAGGCCCAAAAGGGTTACTCCTCTTTGGCGTCAGCCAATCGAATCACTGCTGATGCTGATCAGCGGCATTGGTTTACTAGCTTTTCTGAACTGGATCCCTCAACAAGAAGAACTTGATGGGATGGTGATTGTCAGCGAAGCAATTTCTAATCTGATCCTAGGTATCACCAACCTACTAAAGGCAATTCTAGGTTTTGGTTCAGTGATCCTGATGGCTGTCCTCGTAATGCTTGGCCTAACCCTGCTTCTTGGCGGGAGCTGGCGGATGCTGAAGTTTTTTGCACATCTATGGAGCAGAACGAAGAGACCTTCACATCGAGGAATACGTCACCAGATTCGTCGTTAGTACTTGAAAGGAAGTTAATGGTGCTGGTGTTGAGGTGGCCGCGGAGCAAGGGCTCTTTGCAAAATCCAAAGCTCCTCCATAGTTAGGACTCTGTCGTTGTTGAAATCCAATCTGTTGAAGTTGTTGGCCAACCAAGGTATTGAGTTGGCTTCATGCCGATTGAGTTCTCCATTGCCATTGATGTCCGCTTGCTGGAAACGTTGTTGCAGCCTCCTGCCGTTTGGATGAACACCGGCAGGTCGCAGGTCCTCCAGCAACAAATAGCCTCGTGAGTCCTGTCTATGTAACCTTCTATTGAGATAAGTCTGTCCCTGCACCTCGCTCGCATCGAGTTTTCCATCACTATTCAAATCAAGACGCACAAACATGGCTTCTAGACGCTGGCCGTAATACTTAACGCCCTCTGGTGCCGCCAAAGCATCAGCGTTATTCAGCAACGCACCAGCACAAAACAGCCCTGCAGTAACCAACCAGAAACTTTTTTTTGTTTCCAACGATCTAGACCAGCAATGAAGAAGATTTGGCTGACTTGTCATGGGGTCAGCCTATGAATTGTGGCCAGCGATGTCGATGACTGAACTATGACCAAATTAGTTTGAGCTGTGACATGGTCCAACTGCTATGGACATCACCGGCAAACATTGTCTATACCATCAACTAACAGAATTTTATTGAGCACCCCATAGCCATGGACCGCTCCTCGATGATCTGGGTAGTAGACGACGACCCAGAACTGCGTCAGATGGTGGGCACCTACTTAATTGATCAGGGTTACGATGTGCGCTGCCTGCGCGACGTCAAGCAACTAGAAGCACGTCTGGAATGTCAGCGACCTGATCTAGTGGTGCTCGACCTAATGCTGCCAGGGGATGATGGCCTTTCAGCGCTTCGTCGCTTGCGAGATGCGGGTGATGATTTACCTGTGGTAATGCTTACTGCAAGGGGTGAAGCAGTGGATCGAATAATCGGTCTCGAGCAAGGTGCAGACGATTACCTTGGCAAGCCTTTCCTTCCACGTGAGCTTTCTGCTCGTATTGAAGCAGTACTAAGGCGACGCAGTGCGCTTCCCGCTGGTACGCCTTTAGCAGAGGGGGAAGATGTGGTTTTTGGCTGGAATGAGCTAAATCTTTCTGCCCGTACCCTCACCCAGAACGGAAATCCGGTTGTAATCACAAGCGGAGAATTCAGTTTGTTGTCAGCCTTTGTACAGCACCCCCATCGCCCTCTCTCTAGGGAAAGATTGATCGAACTCGCTCGCGGACCAGGTTCTGAAACTGATAGCCGCAGCATGGATGTTCAAATTTCGAGAGTGCGAAAGTTGGTCGAACCTGACTCCAGTCGACCTCGCTACATCCAAACGGTATGGGGATACGGCTATGTATTTGTTCCTGACGGAAAGCCCCGTTCCCGCTAAATGAAACGGACACAACGCTGGCCGGCGATGCTGTCTGTCCTTTTGGGCTGGAGTGGACTTGTCCTTGGCAGCTGGGCTCTTTGTTTGCTGGTGCTGCAGGTCTTGTTCGGTCGACAGATAGAGATGCTTCAAACCGCGCAACTTAGTCGTGATTTATCCCTAAACGTTCGTCTTACTGAGTTGGCACTAGAGCGTTATCCCCCTGGATTGGTCTCTGAACTAACGGGACTAAATCTGAAAGTGATGACTCGTCCTCCAAAGCCTGCGCACTCTGATCATTCTCTGGAACGGCAAATCGTTGCGCTTCAAGGTCAATTATGCCAACGGCTTTCTCATTGCCCGATGTTGATACCTATCCCTGTTGAAGGTGCCAAACGTGGGGTTTGGATTGAACTCATTTCCCCTTTAGAACCTGTTTGGCTCCGAGTTGGATTGCGTTCCCCTCTTGGATGGCCACCGAACCCAACAATGCTTGGCCTGTCTTTAGTTGGTGCAGTAATTATCAGTGGTGGACTTTTTCTTCTCTTTGAGGTCGAGCGTCCCTTACGAGGTCTTGAAAGTGCTCTAACTCGTGTCGGTGATGGTATAGATCCAGAGGCCTTACCAGCAGTAGGTGCTCCTGAAGTACAACGCCTAACTCAGCGTTTTAACGCCATGCTTTTACGCCTATCGGCCAACCGGCGTGAAAGAGCAACGATGCTTGCAGGCATCGCCCATGATCTTAGGGCTCCAATAACTCGACTACGTTTTCGACTGTCCTTGCCTTCCCTTAATCAAAAG
>Ga0208128_1000309_pt1 | contig 20780 bp, 18 predicted proteins | sample ETNtaG_35_FD_185758 | JGI IMG/M metagenome (GOLD analysis project Ga0208128, IMG submission 185758) | Marine microbial and viral communities from oxygen minimum zone, Eastern Pacific Ocean - ETNP201306PF51B (SPAdes) (version 2) | ecosystem: Environmental > Aquatic > Marine > Oceanic ... | reverse complement strand
TTCTGTTTCTAGAGTTAACTCTAGGTCGTGTCGTCTCAGATTTGCTTAACCACTTACCTGACAAGAAAACTGTCCACCTCATTGATCTAACGTTAAAAGAAGTAAGAAATTCCAAGAGGCTATCGTAGAATTTGAGTAGACAGATGATCAAAGGATCAGAGACTGTTCATAAACTCGGCTCGAGTGGCGTTATCCTCGCGAAAAGCACCCAGCATCACGTTGGTAATGGTACTGGAGTGCTGTTTTTCTACTCCACGAATCATCATACACATATGTTGCGCCTCCATCACCACGGCCACGCCTCTCGGACTCAGAACTTCGTTCACAATTTGTGCAATCTGATAGGTTAGACGTTCCTGAATCTGTAACCGTCGAGCGAAAGCATCCACTAGACGAGGAATCTTACTGAGACCAATAATCTTCTTGTTGGGTAGGTAACCCACGTGGCATTTGCCGAAAAAAGGCAAAATATGGTGTTCGCATAGACTATAGAACTCGATGTCCTTAACAGTTATCATATCGTCATATTGCTCATCAAAGATAGCCTCGTTGACGATTTTCTGAATATCTTGCTGGTATCCTTGTGTAAGATATTGTATGGCTAGGGTAGCACGAGTTGGTGTTTTGGCAAGTCCCTGACGCTCAGGATCTTCACCGATGTGTTTGATCAGGTTGCGAATGTGCTCTTGGATGACTTCGTCAACTGCGCCCGAATCTTCCTCATAATTATAGGATACCATTAGATCTTAATTCCCATAGTAGTCAAAGAAGCTTTTTGGTGTCTCTCTTAATCGGAGACGATAGAGTTGCAGCGATCTCCTAGGATCCAACGAGTGAATGTCCGATTCCAGCAGATCCCATAGAACTTGGACGAAATTCTCCGAAGTCGGATTTAGGTTCTGGAATTCAACCGTATCCAGATTGAGATGCTTGTGGTCGAAACGTCCGTAGACTTGTTTGTCTACGATCCGGTCTAGATCATCTACTTTAACCACCATGCCAGTTCGGGAATCGACCTCTCCAGAGATAGTGACCTCTAAGACATAGTTGTGTCCATGTCCATTTGGATTGTTGCATTTACCAAAGGTCTCCGAATTTTCCTGATCGCTCAGTTCAAAACTGTGCAATCGGTGGGCGGCACTGAATTCATAAGTGCGCGTCAAGTGAACCATCTGTTCAGCTCCATAGTACACGGTGTATAGCCTCTCATCTTCATCCAATCTCAACTCAGCTATTTCTACCTTTTTTAGACGCCGGTTGATAGCTTGCCAGACTTGCATAACGATATTTTCGGGAGTCGGTTGCAAGTGTGGGTCGACAGAAAAAACAGGATGTTGGAGATTAATCAGTTTATGGTCGTAGTGCTGATCGACATAACCCCGGATCGTATCATCTAACTGCTTGATATTCAGTACCATTCCATTTACAGGATTAACATTACCTTTGACGGTGAGGTACAGAGCATAGTTATGCCCATGCCCATTTGGATTGGCCTTATGGCCAAAAAGCTGGTAGTTTTCTTGATCGTTTAGTTCAGGAATACGGTAAAAGTGCGAAGCCTCAAAGGCAATGTAGCGGGTAAGGAAGTACATGAAATCAGCGCTAAGTCCCCGAGTCCACTGGAAGGCTTAGCACCTTTATCAGTTACTTTAGGATTGCAAGACAGAATTTGGCGAAGTTACAGCTCCCGCTTCATCAAGTAGAAGTCGATTTTCTCGTGATCGCTATTAAGTCGTTCCACAACTTCGTCCTCCGTTTTTGGCGGTGGAACAATCACTTTGTCACCCTGATTCCAGTTAACTGGCGTAGCGCACGCATGTTCATCAGAAGTTTGAAGCGAGTCGATCAAGCGCAGGACCTCGTCTATATTTCGCCCATTGGCCAGTGGGTAGTATATCAACGCCCGAATCTTTCTGGCCGGATCGATGACAAAGACCGCACGAACCGTCGCGGTTGAACTTTCGCCCGGATGGATTAGGCCGTACTTGCTGGCAACCGCCATATCCAGATCCGCAATCAGTGGGTAAGGGATTGGGATTTTCAAGTTTTGATTGATATTCTGTGTCCAGGCTAAATGTGCATGAATGCTGTCAATGCTGAGACCGATTAACTTTACACCTCGGTTTTCAAATTCACCGTTCCTTCGGGCAAATTCGGTCAATTCGGTGGTGCAGACCGGGGTAAAGTCAGCAGGGTGAGAGAACAAGATTACCCAGTCGCCGCCCTGCCATTCGCTAAACGTAATTTCTCCGTGTGTCGTCACTGCACCGAAATCTGGCGCATCATCTCCAATTCTCGGTATTGGATTACCCATCTTAAACTCCTCTGCTTAATCTTAATTATAGTAATAGAAGTATGTACGACCGGCCGTAAATTATCACATCCTCGGAGGATTGTCAAGATGATCTTTCCGACCATTATTTCTTGATTGCCAGGGAGATTAAGGTGTCAACAGAAACCTAGCTATTACTAGAACCTGTACATTTAAATCTATATTAGTTTCGGACTACTCAGGTTGATTCGACTGTATTGACCTACTTTCACTCAGTTTGTTACAATCGTTCCGATTGTTGTATCTCCATACGGTAACAGGGAGACCCGAGATGACATTTAAACTGACCAAAGGGGCCTTGATACTCGGTTTTTTAGCTGGATTCATCTGGAATCTACTGGGAGAGGTTTCCACCATACTAATAATGGGATTTCCACCTGTTGAAAAAATTATCCGGCAGAATGGGTGGGTTGAAAATTTGGTAGGTCTAACCAAGATACCGCTCATCACCCTCTATATTTTCATTGTGACCAAGATCTATGGTCGGTTGTACAACCACGTCGAACTTCCTCCTAACAATCAGTATACGCCTTGGCTTGTAATTATCGTTGCTGCCATTCCAGGTTTGTACTTAGGAGCAATTATCCCGCACTCATTTTTCTAATTTTGTCTGCAAACTTTTAGACTAGGAAATGAAGGTGGATAAACGGCTCTAGCTAGGATCTAATTTTTAGAATTGGGAATTAATTAACGTCGTAGTGCTGCTTGTGACCGCATCTCTTCTTGTAGAAGGGCGATGTACATTTTGGCCTCCTCGGCTTTGTAGCTGTTTTTAGCCGTAACCGCTTGAAAAGCTGCTAATGCCTGACTTGGATGACCTAACTTTCGATGGCAGATGCCGAGCCAGAAATAAGCATTTCCAATTACATAACGGTGAGTCAACTTAGAGGCAGTAATCGACTCCATTACCGGGAGGGCAGATGTATATTTCCCTTTGAGGGCTAACTGTTTAGAAGCATAATTGTATTGGGACACTAACTCATCGACCGTTTTCGGAATGGTCATTTCCAGACTTTCACCGCTAGTTTCTTTCCTTGGGGCGGTTTTGCTAATCGTTTGATCCACAGGTAGTGTCGTTTGACTTAGGGGGACTGGCTGACTTGGTGCCGTATTAGCAACCTCTTGAGAGGTATTCAGAATTCCAACTTTGCTTCGTAGGAGGGCGATCACTCGGTCCCTCAAAAACTGTATCTGGCTATTTAAATCCTTGATTCGTTCGTCCTTCTCCGTCAGCAGTGGGCTTTGGTCTCCGTTACTACTAGTTTGAATTTGGTCAAACTGTTGGTATAGCCAGTACCCTCCCCCACCCATTACACCTAAAACCATTATAAAGCCAAGAATTAGAAAAAAGCTCTGCGCTCGCTCCATGAACGGTTTGGGAGTTGAGGCCTCTAAACACCTCATGGCAACCAGATCAAGTGGGTCAATACGGAGCGCATCTTCCCAACACCCACGGGCTTTATCAGCTTTGCCCAAGTGCATATAGACTTTGCCTAACAGATTATAAGCATTCACATATCTTGGATCATAGGTAATCGCGTCTAAAAGCGGGTACACAGCTTCACGATACCTCTCTTGTTTTGCAAAGTTTAGGCCTTCATTATAAAATGAAACGACTTCGCCCGGATCCAAGTCTTCAGATTCAACCTTCGTAAACTGCCAACGATACTCAGGGTGTGCCTTTCTCATGTGTCTTAGGCGAGCGCAGATTTTACAACTACATACGGTTGGATGTCCTTCCACTGTTTTCTCTACGCTATTTAGATTCTGCATTTTTACCTCCAAAACAGATACAGACTATGTTTCGTCTTTCTGCCTAAGCTTTACCGGGGGCGGTTCCATTTTTTATTATTAGGCAAAAGTTTGGGATCACCGTGCGAATCAACATCAATGACACAACGAAATCCTCTATGGTTCATGGTACTATTCGGATAGCCAGACTCCCGACATGAAACCCTCAGGTAATAGGCATCATTTACCCAAGCGCCACCGCGTAGAACTCTGTTTGTATCCACCTGCTTGAAATTATAGATTACATCTTTAGCATCTTCATGTCCCGCAATTGGACACCGCTTCGGACTCTTGGTGTAAAAACGCTCTTCGTATGCATCCAAACACCATTCCCAGATATTTCCGACTATATCCAGTAAACCGTAGCGGTTGGTACGAGAATTGCCAACCGGCTGGATTCCATCTTTGCCTGTATCGCTATAAAAGCTGGCATCTTCAGGGGTGATCTCATCTTGCCAAGGATACCGTTTGCCTACCAGTCCACCGCGTGCGGCATACTCCCATTCGGCTTCTGTCGGTAAGCGCTTCCCTGCCCATTGTGTATATTCTATGGCATCAAACCAATCGACCATTACCATCGGGTGATCCGGGGTTGCGGCAAACTCGGTTACCTTATCCCAATATTGGTTCATAGTCAGGGAATCCCCCCACCATCCTTCAAACTTCATTGGTCGGGTTTTATATTTTGTAGCCTCCATAAATTTTTTGAACCGTCCAACTGAAACAGGGTGAATATCCATGAAAAAGGCATCTAGTTGAACGGTGTGAATTGGTAACTCTGATGGTTCACCTTCATTAAAATGATCTCCCATTAGGAATTCACCCGCCGGTAACAAAACAGCTTCGGCTCCGTCCGTTTTCCATACCCGCTTATCTAGCTCTACTTCAGTAGAAGTGATCGCTATTTGTGACTCCGAAACTGATTCAGTGTCGGCTGCACAACGAAAACCATGATGTGGATTAGGAGCATTTGGATTCCCTCGATTGCGTTTTGCTACTTGAAGGTCAGTAACTTCGTCAGTCCAAGATCCGCCTCTTAAAACCCGTAATTTTCCATTGGCAGGTCCGTTTGGATTCTTCTCTGAGGCCTTTTGGTAGTAGTTAGTACCGTACCAATCTCCGCACCATTCACACACATTACCAGCGGTATCGTACAGGCCGTATGCATTGGGAGCAAAACTCTTAACAGGTGAAGTTTGTTGATCCCATGTATCCAATCCACCTGTGCCCTGATAGTTAGCATCATCATGGCTGACACGGTTACCAACAGGAAATCTTTGGCCGACCAATCCGCCACGTGCGGCATATTCCCACTCTGCTTCTGTTGGCAAGCGTTTTCCTACCCATTTGGCATAGCGAACCGCATCGTACCAACTGACGTAAACCATTGGATGTGAATCATCAGGCGAATGTTTCTCTACTTCATCCCAGCGAGTGAACTTATATTTTGTGACTTTAACAAAGTTCCGAAACTGCCTTACGGTTACAGGATGAACGTCCATGTAAAAGTCGCTTAGTTCAACCTTATGAACCTGAGCATCATTCTGCTCGTTAAAGTGATCTCCCATCTCGAAACTTCCAGACGGAATTAATGCCATTTGGCTGTCGTCTTGTTCCCAAGAAATTTTTTGAGTTTCAGTTTTCATTGGTCAGTGTACCTTTGGCTAAAACTTGGGGATGAAAGAAAAACATCTTCTAGAATCCTAATAGATTACGACATAATCGGGAAAATTTCAAGGTTTATATGATAGACTTAGCAAGAGTTTACAATGCAGTTAAATGCGTGTAAATGTAGGATTAATGCGACTTTAAGCCGCAAAAAAGAGTCTCACCTAACTGATAAGCTTCTAATGAGACCGATCGTACCTTTCGTCATCATGCCAACTATTTCCGCAATCGCCACTACCGATGCTAACACTCATCAGAGTAGTGTTCTGGAGTCATTACAGGCTTATGTTTCTGAAACCGTTAAAGAGTTTGATCAAATTTCAGCCGAGCGACGATCGATATTGAATCAAGTCGCAAGTGAAATGCGATCAAACAAGGCATTTTCGTCTCAACTGACTTTCATTTGCACCCATAACTCTAGAAGAAGCCACCTATCTCAGGTGTGGGCGCAAACGGCCGCAACCTACTATGGATTGGAAGAAATTCAAACTTTTTCGGGTGGTACTGAATCGACGGCTTGTAACATCCGAACAGTCAGAGCCATGCGTCGCGCTGGCTACTTAATAGTGGATTCGACAGGCGGGAAAAATCCAACTTACCTTATCCAGTATGCAGAGAATCGACCGCTCATTAAGGTGTTCTCGAAGGTTTATAACACCACTGGTAACCCGACCGAAGACTTTATTGCCTTGATGTGTTGCGATCAAGCTGATGAAGAGTGTCCGGTTGTCTATGGGGCTGATCGACGATTCGCAATCCACTACACCGACCCCAAGGTCTCAGATGGTACGGCAAAAGAAACAACTGTCTACGATAAGCGTTGTCGTCAAATCGCCAGAGAGATGTTTTGTCTGATGTCTCAAGTTGCGAAATCTAAATAGAATCCAACCTCCTTGATTGAGCGAAGACAGGCTAACGGAAAAATCGAGGATCTACACCATCCAGAGAGGTGTGATGGAAGGGCGAGAATTTATGGCTGAAAAGATACTCTTAGATCCACATGGACGAGGCTTGGAAAGCATCTTTGATCTGGCAGATCTGAAAAAATTGCGCTCCTTAGGTGAGATTATTTGGGGCAAAGATCAACCGATGCCCGAAGCAGGATGGTCTCCCTTAAGGAAGGAGATCTCCATTATTATCACAGGGAATTGGCGCTATGGTGAGGTGTCTCAATTTCCCAACCTAAGAGCGATTTTGGAGGTCAGTGGCGGCTTTCCTTCTCCCAATCAATTAGATTATACTGACTGCTTTACCCGTAGCATTCGAGTGATGAGTTGTGCGCCCGCTTTTGGGCCGGTTGTAGCCGAAATGGCCCTCGGTCTTGCTATTGCTACGGCCCGCCAGATTGTCTGGAACGAGGCTGCTTTCCGGCGTGGAGAGGCCAATTGGAGTCACCAAAACTTTGGCGGGACCTTTACTCTGTACGATAAGCCAGCGGGATTCATTGGCTTTGGTGGGTTAGCCAGATCACTGAAGCCATTACTGGAACCGTTTCGAGCCTCGATCCAAGTTTACGATCCTTGGTTGACGGATAGTTACTTAGAACAACAAGGAGTTGTCCCTGTAGACCTGGAAACCTTGTTAAAAGCATCTCGCTTTATCTATGTACTAGCTGTTCCGACCAGATCTAATCGAGCTCTGCTCAATCGGCAGAAATTGAGCCTGATTTCCAAAGACGCAATCTTTCTTTTAATGAGCCGCTCACACGTAGTCGATTTTGAGGCCTTAACAGAATTGCTGGCGGCAGGTCGCTTCCAAGCGGGTATCGACGTCTTCCCCCAAGAACCGTTGCCTTTAGACCATCCTATCCGAACTTTACCCAATGTGGTACTTTCCTCCCATCGAGCTGGCGCAATTGGAGAGGGATTATTGAATATCGGACGGTTAGTAACGAGGGACGTAGAAGCCTTAGTTTCTGGTAAAGCGCCACAGGAGATGCAGCAAGTGCAACCGGAGTATATTCGTGCTCGTGGTTAAGCTGAAACAGATCTAGTATCGATTTTTGATAGTTTGAATCACGTTGGTAGTCGACTTACCGGGAATGTTTAGACCGACCACGACCTGCCCCCCATTTTCCTCTACTACCTGCCGTTCGGTGACCTGTTCAAGGGTATAGTCGCCACCCTTGACGTGGACGTCGGGTTTAAGAGCCGACAGAAGAAAGATTGGATCCAGTTCTGGAAAGATAGTAACATAATCGACACAAGCCAAGCCTGCTAGCATCTCCGCACGTTCCATCTCAGGAACCAGTGGTCGGGTTTCACCTTTCAACTGTTTAACCGAGATGTCGCTATTGACACCTACCACCAACAAATCACCTAATTCCCTAGCTGCTTGCAGGTAGCGCAAATGACCGACATGAAGTAAATCAAAACAGCCGTTAGTGGTCACCACTACTCTTTGTCGTGCTCTCTCCTGCTTTAGAATCTGGATCAACTGCTGACGAGTATAAACTTTATCTGACATTTGGTAAGAGCTATAGGTGTTTCGGCAAGTAGCGGGGCAGGGCAGTAATAAATGGGTTTATCTGCATCCGAGTCGGTGTTTAGTTCTTTTCACGGACATCGACAAAAATATCGATCAAGTGGTTGTTTTGGTCTTCATATTCGTCTTCAAGCTTTTGGCGTATTCCCGGAGTAATTATTTTACCGGCAGACAATACGAGTTGATCGTTAATAGTGTAAAGATCACGAGCCAATGTCATCCCTACCTTCAGGCCACGGAAATTAACCTCCTCAATCCAAGCCTCCTCCTCTTCCTCCAAGGCGTGAGGAATTAAAACCTCATCGATAAACCTATCTACACTATCCGATCCATACCGCTGCCCTTTCCAAGACTTTAGTTGCTCACGGGCATTGGGTCGGTCAAAACGCTCTCCGTAGAGTTCAGTATTACGCAAATTATCGTAATCGTTTGCCAAGGCAATCCAACGTGACCAGGGTGGGATCTGTCCTTTGGCTAACCCTTCCGGAAAACCGCTACCGTCGTATTGTTCATGGTGATGACGAATCACCACCCGTATATCCTGAAAAGCGTCCAATTTTCGCAAAATTCGCTGCCCTAAGACCGCGTGCCGTTGCCTCTCTTGCAGGTCCTTCTGACTAAGCGACTCGATAGATATTGCCAATAACTCTTTTTCTAGACCAATTTTGCCAACATCGTGCAGTAATCCTGCCATCTGGAACGACACTTTCTGGAACTTTGTCTTACACAGTCCCGGAACTACCTCCGCCATAATCCGGCACCATTTCGCAACCCGGCGAGAATGGGACGCCATTTTGCGATCGTAGATCTCCAGTAGATCAATTAGAGTATCCCGCTGCTTTTCGTATTCGCCACGAATTTCGCGGACCCTCCGTTGGTCCTCCAGCAGTTGATTGATCTGTTCTTCTTGCTTTCTGCTCTTCTTAGCTAATTCTTGACTAACTTGATGAAAATGTTGGCCTCGTTTGGTTAGCGTCTCTGTTCGTTTCTGTTGTTTGCGTGCCTCTTGTTGTCGCATAATCCCTTCTTTGACAATCAAGGCCAATGCTTTATTACTCCAAGGTTTTGACACACCACGAAAGATCTCGGCTTCGTTAACTGCTTCTTCCAGTTCTGCGGCATCAGAAAAGGCGGTCAATAGTATCCGAACGGCATCGGGGCAGAGTTCCCGACTCTGTTTCAGGAATTGGCTGCCCTTCATTTGATCGGGCTTAAACCGTTCGTCCGAAATAATCACGTTGAGGTCTAAGTGACTTTCCAGTATGCTGAGGGCTTCTTCGCCACTACGAGCAACGATTACTTGGTACCCGAAGTAATTAAACAGGTGGCGTAAGGCTTGGAGAGTGCTGTCCTCATCGTCTACGCACAGGATCTTATAAGGCAATTTAGGGCGTTTTTTAGTATCGGTATTCATCATGTTCAGATGTAAAGCTTTTCCAGTATGAGACTTTATATTTTATATAAAGTGAAGGATTTAACTAATTCGATTCTTTGGCTTCAATCCAGATATGTCTAACATCATTCTTTTCTTCTTCGTAAAGTTTCATTTTCTCTATATCTAACGCTTCAACAGTATGACCTCTAGCCCGGAAAAAGGTGTCTTTAACCGTATATAGGTCTTCGGCCAAAACTTGTCCAACTTGCACATCGTCAATCGAGTCTAGTTCTTCTACCGATTGCCGTTCTAAATCTTGATCGGAAACCTCTTGTGTTAGCTTTTCAAATATCTCGAAGTACCCTGCGGGTTTACCATCGTATTTCCCCACCCGGTCATTCACAGAATAGAGATCCTCTTTCATTTTTTCGATTGTTTCTTGTTGTCCTCTCGGTCCACCATGTGAGTTGGCAAAACGCAAGTTGTCGTAGTCGCTGGCAATAGCAATAATCTGTGCCCAGGTGTTGATCTGATCTTGAAATCTTTGGTAGGGACCGGTTCCGTCGTACCGTTCATGGTGTTCTCTGATGGGCGCGCGCAGGGCCTTTCGCACCTCCTCTGGTAATCGGCGAATTAACCAGAGTCCATCTACCACATGACCAGAAAGCTGTTGCTTCTGATCCTCCGTTAATTGCTCAAGTTGGATTTCCCGTAATTCTTTGGGCAGGTTCAATTTACCGATGTCGTGAAACACTCCAGCCATCCGTAGTAGTTCTGTCGGATAGCGATTGGAATCGTCCAGTTCCTTGGCCACCAGAAAACACCACTTACCTACTCGTCGGGAGTGGAGCCACAAGTCAGGAGCAGCGTATTGCATTACAAACAACAAGGTGTTCATGAAACCGTCGTTCACTTGATTCGCAGTTTGCGTCATTGCCTTTTGTAGTTGCTCGTTTGTCTTTTCTAACCGGCTGATGTCTTCCTTCAGATCGCCATTCTCTTTTTTATAGTGTCGGGCAGCCTTGGCCAGCTGCAGCAATCTCTGATGTTCCGCTTCCTTTAATAACTTTGCTCTTAGACCTGCTTGAACTGTTTTGACCAATTCTTTGTTATCCCATGGTTTGCGGATGTGACTGTAAACTTTGGCTTCATTAACGGCCCCTTGCAGAATTTCGGGGTCAGAGAAAGCTGTCAACTGAATTCGAACAGCATCGGGGCATAACTCCATGCTCCGTTTCAAAAACTCGTTGCCCGAAATATTATCTACTCCCATTTTTTCGTCAGCAATGATAACTGCTATATCCAGATTATTCTCTAGGATACCGAGCGCTACTTCGCCACTATGGGTGGTTAGTACCGTCTGGTAACCGACATAGTTAAACAGACGTTGTAGGGCACGAAGGATAATCTCCTCGTCATCGACACAGAGAATCTTATGATCAATTTTGGGTCGTTTGCTTTTCCCTTTGGCCATAGTGTTATCGATAAATTCTGACCGGGCAACTTGCGAGTAGGTTAGAGGTTAGATTTTGGATATTAAGAGCCGGATACCGAGAGCCCATGCTGGATTCTCAGTTAATTTCCAGTATAGTTAGGGCCGGTGGGGCTGGACAGTAAACCTAACGAAAAACAAACCTAACAACAGCTTTGAAAGACGAAGGTTGAAACCAGATCGACTCATCCCTAACCTGTCATCTGATATAGATTGGCTTGATAACGGCTTAGTTTTGCAGCCAGAGTAAAACGAATCGTTTGTTTCAAATCGTCACGATTCCACGGTTTAGCGATCAAGGCGTCAATCTCTCTATTTTTAAGTTCTGCTTTCCGGGCACGGCAACTATCGGTCGCACCAGGAATAATACACTGTGTCCGCGGTGAAATCAATCTCACGATCCGCATCAGTTGGTGATTATTCAAAACTGGTCTTTTTAGGTCTGCAATTACCAAGTCAACTGGACGCGAATTAACTATGTCCACGGCTGTTTTGGCCGAGTCTGTGGTCAGCAGACGGTAATTTTTGCTTCTGAGGGTGCGACTTAACGTATTTAGAATGTGGCGTTCATCATCTACAATGAGGACGGTCGGTTGGCAATTCATATTGTTTCTCCAAAGCGAAGGCTATTTGGAACCTGCTCTCATACTTCTTTTTCGGCTACATCGCTCCGAATCTTTAACCCGAAGGCGATTGAATTCAAATTGATTGAGAAACTAAGGCTATCCCCGGCAAATCAAAGATCACTGTTTTATGCTACCTGCCGTGACTATTCAGCTGATTGAATCGGAAGCACAATCCGAAAGGTTGTGCCAATTCCTTCTTTGCTTTCAACGGTTAATTCGCCACGATGGCGTTCAATAATTGACTTTGAGATAGTCAGACCCAGCCCCGTACCGAAACCAACCGGTTTAGTGGTAAAGAAGGCCTCAAAGATTCGCTCCTGTATTTCATCCGGGATCCCGCCTCCGTTGTCAGAAATATAGATATAGACATTATCTTCGTCGGCAGTGGTCTTGATGCGGATCAGACCATCTGTTTCGATTATCTGAGCCGCATTGACCAGTAGGTTCATAAAGACCTGGTCAATCTGACCGATTCGGCAACTGACCAACGGCAAATCGCCATATTCTCGCTCAACTTTCGCCCTGGACTTAATTTCGTTCCAAACTAACTTCAGCGTTTTTTCCAACCCTTCATTGATATCCGCGGGTTGGATCTCCACCTGGTCAATATGAGAAAAGTCACGCAAACTTTCAATAATTCGCGTAACTCGATTGACCCCTTCTTTTGACTCTTGAACCAAGATGAGAATATCTTGCATGATAGAGTCGATCTCGAAATCTGCCCGCAGACTGTTGTCCTTCTCTAAGGATAGATCTTGAGTAACCAGTAGTTGATCAATTGCCTCTAAGTAGCCGTGAATATCGGTTACATAGTCCTGCAATATATCCAGGTTACTACTAACAAAAGCAATCGGATTATTAATTTCATGCGCTACTCCAGCCGATAACTGCCCAATGGCCGACATTTTTTCGTTCTGTACCAAAGCGGATCGCATTCGCTGCAGCGTTTCCAGAGCCGATTGCAATTCTTGACGCTTTTCAGAGGCTAATTCATCGAGTGAGAGTTCCGGCACCTCGGTGTCGATTTCTAGTGCACGATTAATCACCTGAGATTCGGACTTTTTAAAGGCATCGCCTACCAGTTCTATCAATTGCTCGTCATCCCAAGGTTTAGGGATATATTGATGAAAAAAGGTCTCTCCCAATATCTGACTCACCATTTTTTCATCAGCTTGCCCCGACAACACAATCGGAATCGTATCGGGATAGAGTCGGTTAACTTGCTCTATTAGTTGGTTGCCAGACATCTGTGGCATACATATGTCGACCAAGATTACCTCGACTTTACGAGTGGAGAGAATGTCGAGTGCTTGTTGCCCGCTGGTGGCAACAAGAACAGTACAAGGGTAGTTATGTAATGACCGATGAAGCGCACTTAGAACTTGTGGCTCATCACCAACACACAAGATTGAGTGATCCACTTTTCACCCCATCACACGAAGCTGCCATCAACACCACAAGAATTCAAATTTAACAAGCTGTTTGTGTTTAGCACGGTTGTTATTATAAACGTTATGACCTACTGTTGGTTACAATTCTGTTATGTAGCCACTTCAGAAGTGGCCTCTTTTTAAGGAGAGATGAAGTGATCAAACCATATCCGTTGACCGTCGGTTCTAAAAGTGATGGCTCCCGACAAATCAGTTCTCAAGACCTGACAGTTTTGGCTCAGATATCGACGAACTACTGACGGTGCTGGGAAGCCATAGCGATTTCGAAAGCCCAAAGAAAAGATGGAGAACCTAGGTACGACCGCATCCAGAAATGCTTCAGTACTCGACGTTTTACTACCGTGATGTGGAACTTTAATTACTTCAGATGCTAGCAGGGCTCCTGAATTCACAATTTGGCTTTCCGCTGCTTTTTCTATATCGCCAGTCATCAACAAATCCACGACCCCATAGCTGATCCGCAGAACCAGTGAATCGTTGTTGATCTCCTCATCTGTTAGATCCACTGTTTGATCTGGGTAAACCAACTCTATTTTAGCTGTTGGTGTTAAGTCGATTACTCCAACCTGACCTAACCGGTGAGGAATCTGTTTCCGATCAACAATCTGGTGTAGGTGACGATGCGTCGTTGATCGTAAATTTTGGTGAGGGACACCCAACACTTCGCCTATCTCAAAATGCTCCAGGATGTGTCTCAGTCCCCCACCGTGATCGTTGTCGGGATGGCTTAAAACGACCAGGTCAATACGGCGAATCTGTCGATGCCGTAAAAAAGGGGCAATCACCCGTTGACCGTTGTCGTAGGTAAGACTTCTCAACCCACCATCAACCAGCATAGTTTTACCGTCTGGAAACTGGATCACAGTTGCATCCCCCTGGCCAACATCGAGAAAGGTGACGGTTAGACATCGCCCTGATGACCACCATGCAAAATCCCAGACCAGGATGGTGGCCATCAGTAATCCCCAAATCAGCGAACGATGGTTGAACACCTGGCCGTATTTGAGAATCCATGGTAAATTGGTTAGGCCGAGAATAAAGACAACATAGAGGCAAATTTGGCTGTAACTGGGTGCTGAAACCTCCAACCAAGCCAGCGGAAAGCGGCTAAACAGGTCCACAGTCCCCAGAAAACACCACAATAGCACTTGTCCCACTACTACAGTTGGAATAGCCAGTTTGATCCAGATCAGTCCCAAAACCAGCGAGGCCAGAGCTAGTGACACCATCAGCGTAACCAACACCATCACCGACAGGTTAGTCAACAGGGAGATCAGAGAAAATTGGTGGAAATGGTAAGCGACGATCGGCAAAGTGCCGATTTGCGCTGACAGCGAGGCTCCGACTCCGGCCAAGATCCAACGCACGATGAAGAACTGAAACCGGTTGACCACTGCAGGTTGCCATTTGCCGATAAAGTAGACAATCGAGATAGTAGCGACGAAGGAGAGTTGAAAGCCAACGTCCCAAATCTGCGTCGGATTAGCTATCAGCAACACCAATGCTGTGACTATTAGCAGGTTAATTAGATCTACATCGCGATCGATAATGCGGGCCACCAAAACAAGGGTAGTGATAATAGAAGCACGTAAAACGGAAGCGCGAAAACCGACCAGACAGGCATAGAAAATAACGACCAGAATAGTTAAGAAACAAGCAATGTGGTTTGGAAGTCGAAACAGTCCCAGAAAAAAGAAGGTTGAAAATGCAATCAGGCCAACATGTAAGCCTGACACGGCCAACAAGTGCGAAACACCGCTTCGTTGAAAGCTAGTCATCACATCAGGAGGCAAAAAATGACGTTGCCCCAGTAACATAGCCTTAATGACTTGGGCGTACCGGACACGGTAGATCTGGTCCGTCACCGCCTCGACGCGATGACGCCCCTTCTCCAATAGCCGGAGGATGGTCCATCCTTCCGATTTTGCTGGGGCTTGTACTATCTCTAAATTGGTAGTGGAGGAAACATACAAAATGCCAAAGATATGGCGCTGAGCCAGAAAGAAGCGGTAATTAAATCCACCCGGATTTCGCTGACCACTCGGTCGACGGAGAGTACCGGAAACCTGGATCGGATGACCATAGCCCATTTCGACAGGTTGACGAAATTTGACCAGCAGTCGAGTTCTTTTCGATACGGGGTCAGCCGATTTAGTCCGGTCGCTTGAAACTCTCAGTTGTACACTGCCAGTAATGTAGTAGCTGGTTGAAGGGCGTTCAGCAGCTGGATCGTAATCGACAGTTCCCTGAAAAAAGACCTGTTGCTCAAACAGATAGTCAGGAAAAGTAGGGGTTATGTGAATAGAAAACCGAAGCCAACCACAACAACAGATCGATAGAAGCAGTAGGCTGTGGAACAGATTAGGTCTTTTTTGGGAATTGACTGTTAGTCCAGCTAGCAGCAACAGTAGTCCTGGCAACCAGAGCCAAAAAACCGGGACGTATCCGACCCGGCGTGCAACCAGGATACCAAAAAGATAGGGGGAAAGAACTACCAGTGCAGGTCTGTACCGCATACCTGAAAACAAGTTACTTCCGTGATTGAGTCTGCTGGAAATCTGTAGAAGTCACAAAAACCTATAGTGCTGATTTGATTTCAGCTTTGACTGCCGGGTTTTCCTCAATTGGTAGACGATGCATCAGGGCGTCTTTCGCTTGACAGTTATTGATCTGACCGAGTGCCCAAGCCGCATGCTGACGAACCAGCGGTTCTTCGTCAGTCATAGCTTGACTGAGTACTGGAACCGTGTCCGGATCTCTGGCATTCCCCATAGCTACTGCAACGTTGCGTAAAAAACCACGCCGCTTAGCACGCTTAATTGGACTGCCTTTAAATCTCTGGTCAAAATCGACCTGCGTCATCTGCAACAGAGAATCTAACTTGGGTAGAAGGTTCTCTTTTCGAGGTCGAAAAGCTTCAATCGCTGTCGGCTTTGACTTGGAGTTCCATGGGCAGACCTCCTGACAGATGTCACAGCCAAAGATCAGGTTACCGATACCCGGTCTCAGGTCGAGGGGAATAGCTCCTTTCAACTCGATGGTCAGATAGGAGATACATCGCCTGGAATCGACTTGATTGGGCGCAACAATGGCGTCTGTCGGGCAGGCTTCGATACAGAGGGTACAACTGCCACAGTCACCGCGAAGTGGTGGCGTCTCAACGCTCAGATCCAGGTTAATCAAAATCTCTGACAGAAAGTGCCAAGATCCTCGCTCCCAGTTAATCAGGTTGGTGTTTTTGCCGATCCAGCCAAGCTCTGCCGTTTGGGCATAGCCTCGCTCCAAAATCGGACCGGAATCGACGAAAACGCGGTTTGTGGTTTCCTGTCTAGTCACCTTTTCAATCACTCGGGTCAGTCGCTTCAACTTTTTCCGGATTACGTCGTGATAGTCGTCTCCCCAGGCATAGCGTGAAATTTGTCCACGAGTGGGATCCACTTTCCGTGCCGGATCCGGCTCTATAGTATAGTAGTTCATCCCCATGACGATGATCGACCGGGCCTCAGCCAGGACGGTTTTGGGATCCCGCTTCAGCGGCAGGTGACGGTGCAGATAGTCCATCTCACCTGCGTAGCCATTTTGGAGCCACTGCTCATATCGTTGGATCAGTTTCGGTGGATTAGCCGGTATAATACCGACTAAATCAAAGCCCAGTTTTTGTGCCTGCTGTCGAATTTGCTCACCTAGCCTTGACGAAGATGACACGCCTAAATCTGCCCCCACTCCTGAAACAGTTGCCAGTTTCTGCCCGGCACATCAGACCTGAACATCTCCACGTTTCCTCGATCGGCCACTGTAACGTAACAAGTCATTCCGTCGCTGCCGCCAAAAGCAATATTGGTGCAGTGCTGGCCTGCCAGTTCAACTTCAGTGATAACATCACCGGTAGGAGAGACTTTGGCCACCGTACCTTTACCGTGCCGGGTTACCAGTAAGTTACCCTCAATATCACAACGCATCCCATCCATGCCAAAATTAGGGAACTGAATCAACAGTCTTTTATTGGAAATTTCTCCTGTTGAGGATAGGTCGTAGGCCCAGATGTTGCGCTGAACTGACTCGTTGACATAGAGCGTAGTTTCGTCCGGGCTGACCTCAATGCCATTGGTAGTTCCCATATTGGTTTCAAGTAAGATGACGCTACCATCGGTTTCGACCTGCCAGATTTGGCCACTCGATTGCCCCCAATTTGGATCGCTGGCAAAAACCGTTCCGTCCCGACGAATAGCAATATCGTTGGGTTGATTCATAGTCGGCTCATGGGCGTGAACTGAGATCTCCCGTGTCTCCATATTGACCGAGAGTACATTGTGATTGGTATAGTCGGCGATTAACATCTTCCCTTGTGAGTTGAAGCGAATCCCATTGCCGATACTACCATTCGGAAGTTCGACAAAAACACTGCATTCGCCCTCCGGTGTAACCTTGCCAATGGTATGCTGCCGCTCAAAATTGACAGCATACAGGTTTCCTGTTGCATCACAGGCTGGCCCTTCTATGCCGGACGTAAATCCGTTTTCCGCTGTGAACTGGCGGCCAGTGAATATTTGGTTCATTTTTCTATCCTATTTAGATTTCAGTTGATTTGGTTGATCCCATTTTAACACAGATTCTGTTTAGACAGTTAAAAGAACAGCCGACTTAACAAATCTCGTATTAGTCAGCACACTTGTGAGATGGTATTATCTAGTAACATAAAAAAATATTTTCTGCATAACTGATTAGGTTCGGAACGATGCTACCTGTCTGTTCTATTCGTCTAAGACACGCTTTCACTATCTATTCGTTGGTTCTATTTTGGATTACTAGCCTGGGTATAGCGCAATTTTTCGGTACTCCTCCCGAAATTGTCAGAGCCACGACGGTAACTTCACAAAATCAGTACCGGCCAGGTGACAATTTTCAGATCGCTGTTCAGTTGAAAATCCAGGAGGGTTGGCATACCAATGCGAATCCTGCCGGTGAAGATTTTCTGATTCCAACTGAGTTGATATTGCCGGATCTGCCTGCGCTCAATTTTGATCAAATCGTCTATCCTGCCGGAGAGATAACCGAACTAGCCTCAGTGGGCAGTGTTCCCCTCTATCACCACCAAGTGACGATCGGATTGGAAGGGTGGGTCCAGCAGACTACCGACCCCGGTCAGATCGACCTTCCTCTCAGGTTGCGTTACCAGGCCTGTAACGACCAGAGTTGTCTGATACCAACCGAACTAAATATCAATCTATCGCTGAAGATTGTCGGTACCAACACATCCATAGAACTTATCAATACCGTGATTTTTGAACGGATTCCGTTCACTGTAGCATCCGTCCCTTCAGAAGCCTCAAAGTTGATGGCCACCAATTCGCCCAACCAGTTTTCAACGGCTCTGTCCAGAGGCTATTTTTGGGCCTTTCTGTTCGTCTTTGTCGGCGGTATCCTGACCAGTTTAACCCCCTGCGTCTACCCGCTAATTCCGATTACGGTCTCCGTTTTTGGCGCGGGTAAGGGGGCTAGTCGAAGTAAATCCTTCTTTTTGTCGTTGACCTACGTCTTAGGAATGGCGGTGATGTACTCAATTCTAGGCGTCGTGGTAGCTTCCACCGGCGCGCTCTTCGGTACTATTATGATCAATCCGGTCGCCATCGGCATTGCCTGTACAATTCTCATTGCACTGGGGTTATCGATGTTAGGCGCGTTTGAAATCCAACTGCCAACGGTACTACAGAACCGGCTGAATACGGTCGGTGGAGCCGGTTTTGGCGGGTCTTTTCTAATGGGAACCGTGGCTGGTGTCATCGCTGCACCTTGTACCGGCCCGGCACTAGGCGCCGTTTTGTCTTACGTTGCTACCACCAATAATGTAATCTTGGGCTTCTTTCTGATGCTAACCTATGCTCTCGGTATGGGACTGCTCTTTATTCTGATCGGCACCTTCTCTGGACTATTATCGTCGTTACCGACCTCTGGTAATTGGATGTATGTTTTAGAAAACATCTTCGGCGTGGCTATCATCGGTATGGCGCTCTTTTTCCTCAAAAATATTTGGATTCCACTCAACCTGATTCTGCGGAATTCGGTCGAGTTTCTGGCTATTGGTCTTCTCTTTATGGTCAATGGTGTCCAGATCGGCCAATTCACCCGGCGGTTCAAAGACCTGTCTGGCCTAACCAAAGTGCAGAAAGCATTCGGTGTGTTGATGGCCGTAGTCGGATTTTATATCGTGGCTGGAGGATTTATTAATGGTGGGTTTCGATTTGTGGAACCGGCAGGATCTGGATCTATGGAGTCTGTTATCAACTGGATCACCGACGAATCAACCGGTTTTGCCACTGCCAAACGAGAGGGTAAACCTGTTATGATCGACTGCTATGCTGATTGGTGTTCAGTCTGCAAAGAACTGGAACACCGAACTTTCTCTGACCCAGAAGTAGCAAAACGCCTATCCGGGTTTTTTGTAACTATCAAACTCGACTTTACCAATCCCAAAGATCCACAAATCCAATCACTGAAGCGCAAGTACCAAATCGGTGGACTACCCGTAGTCCTCTTTTTTGATGCTAACGGACAGGAACTCAAAAGCAAACGGTTTGAATCCTTTATGCCCGCCAGCAGGTTTCTAACCTGGATTGCCGATATTCAGTAGTTATATACTCAACTAGAAGCAAGCAGCAAGTCTAAAATCATCAGTATTTATGGGTGTATCCTAAGATTTTGTGTAAGTGGCAATTTGGGTTAAGTAGAGCTTAGTTCAGAACTATTAAGACACAAAGGGAACCAATGGAACTTAACGATGCACACATTGATGAACTCCTCAAACAGTTAACAAAACGTCTTGTGGAACGGATGCGGAATGAAGAACTAACCGATTACCCTAGTGTATGAGAAAAATGACATTGCGGGTAGAAGTAGTGGCAATTCCCGCAATGGTCACACCAATAAAAACATACTAAGAGACCATGACATAAGCGTCAAGAATAGAGTACTTGGATGGGAATAGAACCTCAGGTAGCTTTGGCTGGTTGCCAGTACTCATCCCATTGATGATTGAGAATCATTTGTCGCCAACAATAGAAGGCGGTCGGCCCCAATCTGGCTCCAGTTTTGCCTTCTTAATTTCTGTCGTCGGCAAACTAACAGATCGGCTGTCTTTTCTACCAGAGCTAAACCGATATAATAGCCCGCTTGCTGAAACTCGTGATAGTCAATGGGTGAATTAGAGCGTTGAAATCTATCGCCTACGAGGCAATTAGGCTCAAACCTTTCAATCCAAATCTACTTCTAACCATTTGGATAGTTAGAAGTAGATAACTGCCAAAATGCATGTTAGTTTCTGTATTTGCCTTAACGACATACTCAAGTTTGGACAATATAGTGCATCTTGAAGCCATTTGATTGAAGTTAGGTAGTATCTAGAGTTTAGAGTCTCACCAAACAAATAGGAGAAACAATGTATAAAAATAGTTGACATTGCGACCCGAAAATCGTTGCCGCTCCTGGAACCGCTTTGGCTTTTTAACAGCTGTTCCAGGAGCGGCCAGAAGAAGGAAATTACAACCTTCCACTTCTGGAGGCCGCA
>Ga0208128_1000305_pt1 | contig 20906 bp, 18 predicted proteins | sample ETNtaG_35_FD_185758 | JGI IMG/M metagenome (GOLD analysis project Ga0208128, IMG submission 185758) | Marine microbial and viral communities from oxygen minimum zone, Eastern Pacific Ocean - ETNP201306PF51B (SPAdes) (version 2) | ecosystem: Environmental > Aquatic > Marine > Oceanic ... | reverse complement strand
TCCCTTCCTGTCACTACGTAGGATTGCTACATATACATAGGTTATACCCTTGGCGTCTTGTAAACGTAGCCGGCCAATACAGCTAGCGTCAGGATCCATTATTAGCCTGCCTTGATAGGCTGACACTTGGCTCTTCCCTCCATTGGCAATAATTGCGATACCTGCTACCCCTCCATTTATCCATGTTTCCCTCTTGATCATTGCATTGGGATGCCAGATGCCAGACTTAAGATCAAATCCTTGCTGAACATTCACTAATGTTCCATTGAGATCTTTTTCTCGACAATTAAGAACTGATTGAGAAATCCAGGTTTCGTTAACTACACCACCATGACTGGTATCAAGGCCTACTCGAGGTGATCCATTGCCGTAAAGAATCACTTCGCTGCGTTCTCCTGTTGTTCCTCTCTCGACAAGGACCCCGCAGCTGCTGAGTCGTTGCCATTTCCCTTTGTAGGAGGTTTGGGTGTAAACCTGACCTTCCCGTTCAAAACGTATTCCTTTTACTTCTCCATCAGCAGACCAATTTTCTTTTAATAGACGTCCCAAGGGAATACCTCTTTTGCTCCCTTGCGCTACGACAAGATAGTCACCTGGTTTTGGGGTTTTGCATTCCTGCGGTGTTGATGTTGTCGCTTGAGCGGTTAGCAGGACTTGATTCCTTCTATCTCCTTCTGCAGCAAATGAACTGCTCCCAATCAAACCAATCAAGCTCACCATTACTAATGGATTAAGTCTTGAGCCCGCCATGAAACCTTTACTGAGCCTCTTGATCTTATTGATAATAGGGGCTCTTCCCCTAATTGATCTGTATCTCAAGAGCTGCTCTTTAGTTTTGGAGATGCTTGATCTCTTTTAGGCGTGCTGTTTAAGCAGTTGCAAACAGTATTATGTTAGATTAATAAAAGTATAGGTTGTTTTTTCAGCTTTCTTGCATGTTGTACTTACAGGCACGGCGTTCGGCAAGTGATTCAAACCATTTCACATAACCCTTTGGTCCGCTAGGGACAAGGACATCAAAATTTAGTGGATCTTCTGGATCACTTATTCCCTTTAAATTGGCATCTAACAAGTTAGGACGATCTACTTCCCCACCACTACTATCAACTAGTACAACACGGTTGGCGCAGTTGTAGATCTTTCCTAGGTCTTGCAGCAAAGTTAGAAAGCCCCGATCGCTTCCACCGCGAAGCCATCCCATCCCATCAGGACATGGATTGGAAGTTACTGTGTCACCAACACCTACCAATAAGGGCATTTGATCAGCAGAAATGTTCTTGTTACATAGCGCCAACAGTTCTTCATGGCTAGTGGGTGCTGTACGCACATTGAAGTCTTCACCAAGAGGCGCAATCCCACGATGACGAGCTATGTGCCTATTGATCAAAACAAGCAGGCCAGCTTCTTTTAGAGCTCCTTTGAGCAAGAACTGGATATCAGTGGTGCCCACATCGCCGCAGACAGCGGGCTTGATCCTTTCTCGGTTTCCATCACTGCCCATATTGGGAGCAACATGCAGGAAAAATGAATCTGTTAATCCAGCGTTAGCTGCGCTTACAAGTAGTTCATCCATTAACTCCTGCAGCATCGTTTGTAAGGCTTGCTGGGTCCTTACGTCGTCTGGAACCAGGCTAAATAGGCCATTAAGGTTGATTGTGGGTGATACCTGGGTGTCGAGTACTGCTAACTGAACATGGTGCTTAAGCGTTGAAGTGTTGAGCAAAGGCATCAGTTTCGAAAGGCGCTCTTCAAGCAGGCTTTGCATAAGGTTGGGCAGTGCAGTGAGGAAGGCGATTTCTGCATCACTTACGCCGGGATGACTGAGGACGCCAAAACGGTCCTGAAGTTGCACCCCTCCAGCGGCTAGTCCCGGCAGGTAGAGGCCCTGCTGAGCCGGCAGATCAGAGTTACCTAAAGCCTTTTCCACTAGACGGTTTACTCCACGGCGTCCTTCATGCTCGCCATTGGTGAGTACAGAGAGATTCCCTTCAAGCTTTCTTGCCGCCGTAACGTAGGCAGGGTCAAGGCGTCTTGTAAGTGGGTCCTTAACCAGGGGTATGCAGACTCCATCGAGATCTTGAATGATTAGGAGATCTTCTGCACTTTCCATCTCGATCAGTAGCTGATCGAGGCCAAGGTTGCCCATGTTGGGTTTGTATGACCGCATCTATACCTTCCCATGTTGGGTAGAAAGGGACCATCTTCTAAGCATTAATCCATTAATGTCAGAGCCCTGGGAGTGAAGGATGGCTCTTTTTTGTTTGCAGCTTAAGTAAGCCTCATAATGATAGCTCTAATGTTGTTGAACCACTAATGAATTGGCTTTAGATATATCTACCGGATATTTTGTGTTCTTATTGCTGGTCTGATGGCGGTACCTATGTCTCCAACGATTTAGTCGATTACAGATACGTTTGGGATAGTGATTGTTGGAATTTCTGGTTGCGGATTATTTTTAGGGGATCTATGTATTTTTTAGCATTGGGCTGATTTGAATAATCATCTTAATTAAATAATTGGTAGTAGGAATTAGTATCGCAATTAGAGCTATAGGTAAACCCAGGGAAAGAGGTTGGCTCAGTTATTTGCGCTGTCAAGTTTGATCTTGTGTTTAAACTATTGCCTCTATCTGCTATTGAGATAAATAAATAAATTACTGGCTCGCCAGATGCTGCAGAGGCCTCTACTGTGGTGATATGAGAATCTCCTTATTCAAGGGATCAATCTGCTCCTTAGGGTGAGATCAGTTTTCGACAGATACGCTTTCACTGCAGGAGGGCTGATGGACAACAGTTTTTTCAACCAGTCCCTGGATGAGGATTTGATACGTCGCAGGATTAGGGAACTGGAAAGCGGCTGTGTTGGTTTCTACAGTGTTGGGCTATATCCGGCTTCCCTGGCATACAACTGTGCCATGCAGACCGATGGAGTGAGCCTGCTGCTTGCGCCACGTCCAGGCCGCCAATTGCTTGGAGCATTTCCTGAGGATTCCTTGGATGGGATGGATGATACGCATGTTGCCTCGGTGGTGAAGATGGGCACCCATATAAAAGGTGGAACTCGTGTTAGCAATACTCTTGCTGATCTGATACAGCGCTGTGAACTTGTTGTGCTTAGTTCTAACAGTAACCATGTAGAGGAAGATTTAGATGAGGCTTGCAGATTAAGAGAGGAACTCAACCGTGAGCAGGTTGTATTGGCTTGCCTTGCAGGATCCTTTTGTCACGACCAAATAGATAATGAGTCATATGTTTTATGTGAGAAACAGCCAAATCTTGCCTTCTTCTCAGGTTTTCATCGCCATGGCGCATTGCGTAATCCGTTTGATAGTTTCACGGCAAATTTCTGTCATCCCAATGCTTTGACAGCAATGCTTGGTGCTCGAATGTTGGATCGTTTGTCCCCAAACATCCAAGTGTCATCCGGTGTTCATAATGTTGAGGGACAATATATCAAAGCCGCAAAGAATATGTCGTCCATATTTGCCGGTTTTGGCTATACTTATCATAGTGACAATCCTGGTGTTCTACCTACTCTACTGACTTTACTTTTGGACCAATGTCTCGATCAGGCTGCAACCGTTTCGATGTGTAGACCAGATCGTCAAAGACTATACAATCGACAGCCATTTGCGTTGACAGAATTGGGTTACGGAGTTCAGCGCATTGAAGCTGCTTTGGCGCGAGATGGTGATATGGAAAAGGTAAGAGATCACACCTTTACACAGCTCACAGCCATGGTTGCAGATGTTAGGGGCAGCATGATGTTGCCAGTAACTGGCAAGCCCACCCGTAACTTTCAGGCGGGACAGGTGCTTGCCAATAAAATGCGAGAAGAACAACGATGCCCATATGAAATGGAGGAATTTGAACAATGGTGTAAATCTAAAGGCCTGCAAAAAGGTGGATTAGAAGGCTTAAAGTCTTTAATGTATTGGCCTCAGATTGTTCGTAATTACTCGATCCCTCTTCATGATGCCTCAATGGTTAATCTTCTATATATGTCCATCTATGGCAACCCGGCTACCAAGGATATTGCATTTTCAGTCATGACAGAAAGTCGTGAGCTTACCAATTATTGTCAGGAATCTGTACGACCTACCCATAGCAGGCGATATGCCGAGGCGCTACAACATCTTGATGTACCAGAGGCCATGAACCTACTTGTTAATGCTGTAATTGCTGATAATGCTCGCCGCGCTAATCGTGATGATTCTTTCGTTGATGATTCTCAGTCAGTAGATAATACACCTGCTTACCTCAAGGCAATGAATGTAATCGAAACTACGCTATAAATCTGATCAACCATTTTGCAAACTCTTTATTTGAGATAATAATAATACAATTGATTTAAGCTTCTTTGCATTCACGAAGATTGCGGTTTGGTTAGCTTCTATGGGCAGGGTGGGTCTAACTTAGTCATCGACTCAGCGCTGTTCGTAATTTTCTGATAACACCTTAGCGTTAATGGCCAGTCAGATTTGGTCATAGTTCGCGGCAGAGTTTGTCAGATTTACAGCACAACAACTCCGCAGCATGGTGCTGCAACCCCTTGGTGAGCGATTTGGAATCTTTAACCCCACGAGAGCGCTTTGTACTTCGTCTGGTTTGTGATGGTTTCACTAATCGCGAGATAGGCGAAGAGATGTTTATTGCTGAAACAACTGCCCGCGGGTATGTCAAATCTATTCTTCAGAAATTACACGTCCGTAATCGGGCAGCGGCTGCAGCAGAAGGTATACGGCGACATTGGGTTGCTTGATCAACTATTTTACGCAAAGTTCAGTTCTGATAGCTAGCCGAGGCCAGATTGGTAGGGGTGGTTTGGATCTTAAGCGTTGAATTGTTCACTAGATGAAGTCATGCAGAACCGACCCCGCTCCATCTCAAGATGACCTTCATCGCATAGGCTTCGTAGTGCCCGGGAAAGGGTTTCTGGTGTTGTACTGAGCTCGTTAGCTAGGTCCTTCTTGGATTGGTCAAGAACAAAGCAGCAATTTTTATGAAGACTAGCTTGAGCTTGTAGATATTCAAATAATCTCACCCTCAAGGTTTTTACACCTTGGGAACGCAAGCGTTGCTGCAACATTCGACATTTTCCGGCCAGCATTTGCAGGAAAAAACTCGACAACTCTGGTGTTTGAGTTATTCGCACCCATGCTGGTTTGCGTGGAAACCAGAGAAGCTTGCTATTGCGCAAAGCCTCAATGTGATGAGGGAAGGGAACATCAGCAAAAGCCAGCGCTGCTGCAACAATCTCACCATCTCGGAAGCGACCAAGTTCGTGTAGGCGGCCTTCGAGGCTGATCTGGTGGATCCCCACCATGCCGCTTAGAACCCACCAGAAGCCTTCGGCGTTTTCTCCTTCCATCGCCAATGTTGTGCCTTTCTCTATCTGTTTGGGCTGACCCAGGTCGCGGAGAAGGTCAAGTGCCTCTGCATTCTTGATCGACATCAAGGAAATCCTCCGCGAAGTGTTCCATTTTTGATTCATGCGGTCTGTTACTAGCAAGACCACGTCGTTTCAACGAGCTTAAGGATGTCAATGTTTTGTTTTCAGTGTCAAGAAGCAGCAGGAGGAGAAGGCTGCACAGTCGTTGGTTCTTGTGGAAAAACTGCTCGTACGGCTGCTTTGCAAGATGCATTGATGCACGTTGCTCGTGGTGTGGCGATCTATGCGGATCCTATTCAACATCAACCTTCTGCTTTTGATTCTATTCAAAGCGCTGTTCACGCTTGGTTGCGATTAGCGCTATTCACGACGATAACAAATGCCAATTTCGAAGATGAGGCTATCGAAGCACGAATTAGAAGTGGACTTGATTTGCGATTTGATCTACAGAAACGATGCAAAGATGAACAACTTAATGTACCTCTTGCGGCTAGTCATGCGGCCACATGGAATCCTTGTGGTTCCCTAGAAATTCTTCCAGACATTCAGGCGGAAATTGGAGTCAAGCCCACCTGGAATTCTGATGAGAGCTCATTAAGTGAACTGCTGACTTATGGCCTTAAAGGATTGTCGGCCTACCTTCATCATGCGGCTGAACTTGGATGGACGGATTCTTCACTCAATGCCTTTCTGGTACGTGCCTTGGTTGCCACTATCAATCCCCACGATGATGTCAGCACTTTGACAGCCTTGGTAATGGAGGCCGGAGAGAACGGTGTTAAAGCGATGGCCCTGCTTGATAGTGCCAATACTGGGCGTTATGGCCATCCCGAGCAAACTCAGGTCTCAATCGGGGTTGGATTACGTCCTGGAATTTTGGTTTCAGGTCATGATCTTGCCGACTTAGAGGCGCTACTTGTGCAGAGTGAGGATGCTGGAATCGATATCTATACCCACTGCGAGATGTTGCCGGCACATAGCTACCCCGGCTTTAAGAAATACCGCCATCTTTATGGTAATTATGGCAATGCGTGGTGGCAGCAGCATAAGGAATTCACTAGCTTTCGCGGCCCAATTTTGTTTACTACTAATTGCATTGTTCCACCACCTAAACATGCATCGTATGCCGACAAGGTATTTACCACCGGTGCGACCGGTTTCCCTGGTTACCGTTACATTGATCGAGGGCCTGATGGAGAGAAGGACTTTTCAGAACTCATTGCCATGGCGCAATGTTCTGAACCTCCGGTGCCACTTGAATCAGGGACAATTACTTGTGGCTTTGCTCATAACCAAGTTGCTGAACTTGCCACTCCAATCTTGGAAGCTATTGAAAGTGGTGCCGTAAAACGCTTTGTCGTCATGGCAGGCTGCGATGGTCGCCACGCACAGCGCGACTATTACAGAAACTTTGCCGAGAAGCTATCTAATGACACTGTTATCCTTACTGCCGGCTGTGCCAAGTACCGTTACAACAAACTTGATTTAGGTTTTATTGAAACCCCTGGCGGCAATACGATTCCGCGAATACTCGATGCTGGTCAGTGCAATGACTCTTATAGCCTTGCCTTGACTGCTCTCACACTTAAAGATGCACTTGGCCTTGACGATATCAACTCATTGCCTATTGAATACAACATAGCCTGGTATGAACAAAAGGCTGTGATTGTCCTTTTAGCCTTACTATATCTTGGAGTTAAGGATATACAGCTAGGTCCTACCTTGCCGGCCTTTCTCTCTTCTGGTGTTACCAGCTTGCTTGTTGAACAGTTTGGTATTCATGGTATCCCTACTCCGGAGAAGGTGGTCGCATGAATATCATTCACTATATTTATATAGCATCACAAGGACAAAGCAAATTATGCTTCTGTTATTTAGTTGATAGCCCATTTCTAATGGTGTAAAAGATGGACCTTATCTCGGAGAATGTAATTCTGGCAGAGCTTGTCGATCAGTACCCTCTTGCATCGAAAGTTATGCTTAAGCATGGCCTTGATTTTTGTTGCGGTGGCCAAAGTTCACTAGCAGATGCATGTGAATCTTTGAAGATAGATATCAACATGGTAATTGATGAACTCAGGCCATGTCTTGTTAAGGCCCCCACGCAATCATGGTCGACTGCACCTACTGAAGAGCTTGTTACTCATATTCTTGATTGTTACCACGCCTCACTATATGAAAACTTACCCCATTTAGAGGAATTGATTAACCGTGTTGTGGAAGCTCATGGAGAAAAAGATAATCAAAGTCTCCATGCTCTTAAAAAGTTGTTATTTGATGTTTCAGGTGAATTAATCGAGCATATGGAAAAAGAAGAGCAGATCCTTTTCCCCTGGATTCTTAGTAATCGACAGCCACGACCTATAGAGCCAATTCAGTGCATGTTGATTGATCACAAGAGGGTCAGTTCCTTTTTGACTGAGATTGCTAAGCTTACTGATAATTTCCAGCCACCTAATGAGGCCTGTGCAACCTGGCGTAACCTCTATGCATGCCTTCAATCATTGGATTATCAACTCCGCATTCACATTCATCTAGAGAATAATATCCTATTTCCACGCACGTCTCGATGAGCTCTAAATTTTTGATTTGTTGACTCTAAATGCTTAGCTATATTTTATTAGGAGGTTAAGGAGAGGCCCATCGTTTCTGACTTAATAAGACCATGGTCAGTTGATTACCGCTTGCTTTAGTGCACACTAGTCTCTGGCAAAACTCCCTGATGACATCATCGTTGCCTGTTGAGACGCATGCGAAAGGTCTTGACTCAAGCAAAACTGCTCTCTAAGGACGATCTGACGGCTATTGCTGCTTATTTTTATCCTGCAGAATTAATTTCATCGATTGATGTGTTGGGTTCTGGAAATGTAAACGATACTTTTTTAGTGACCCTTAAAGGAGTAGACCCTCTTGAGCGTTTTGTGATGCAACGCCTTAATAGACAGGTGTTTGATCGCCCTGATTTGGTGATGAGCAACATGCTTACGCTTATTAATCATGTGGAAAGCAAGTTGGTACTTGATCAACCAGGACTACGTGGACGGAGATGGGAGATTCCAAAGGTTCTAAAAACCCAAGGCTTAGATGCACATTGGATTGAGAATGATGGGAACTTCTGGCGTTGTATTACTCACATCAACTATGCCAGTACATTTGATGTAATCGGAGACTCCAAGTGCGCTAGGGAAGTTGGATACGCATTAGGTATGTTTCATTATCTGATCAGTGACCTCCCTAACGAGGACTTAGCAGACACCCTAGAGAATTTTCATGTTACACCTAATTATTTGCTTCAGTACGATCTAGCTATAACTACTTTAAGCAACACAGGTTTGCTATCTACTGACAATGATGCTCGCCTTGATTCAGTGATGAAGTTTGTAGAGTCAAGGCGCAGTGGTGTTGATGTACTTGAAGCTGCACTTAATCGAGGCGAGCTAAGCAAACGCCCGATTCATGGAGATCCAAAGATTAATAATGTCATGATTGATAATGACACTTGTCAAGCTGTGGGTTTAATTGATCTCGATACTGTGAAGCCTGGTCTTGTTCACTATGATATTGGTGATTGCCTACGTTCTAGTTGTAATCCAGCAGGAGAAGAAGCTGTCGATTTGAGCCAGGTGAGGTTTGATCTCTCATTATGTGAATCGATTCTTGATGGATATCTCTCCGTAGCAAGTGGCTTTTTAAGTGATAGAGATTATCACTACATTCCTTACTGCATCAGATTGATACCATTTGAACTTGGCCTGCGTTTTCTAACTGATCATCTCAACGGCAATACCTATTTCAAAACAAACCGTCCAGATCAAAATCTCGATCGTGCGGAGGTCCAGTTTCAACTCACAGCAAGCATTGAGTCCCAGTGGACCTCTATTGTTGAATTGATTGGTCGTTTGAGGAGCCAAAGCTGAGATGGCTCGCCATGCGGTAATGACACGCCAGGTATGTCCTCTGGTACCCATTAAGCCCAGCGATAGTCCAAATCTATTGGTCAGCGCTGAATTCGTCTGGCGGGAAGGTGGGATCCTGGAGCTCAGTTATGGGTTCCGCAGTCGCAGCGAAACCGGGCTTGATGACGTTCAGTTGCCTCCCACTGCACTCACTCCCCAGCGATGCGATGAACTCTGGACTAATACATGTTTAGAGGCGTTTCTCGCTCAACCAGGTCAAGAGAACTACTGGGAGCTCAACGTTTCACCTAGTGGTGATTGGAACCTGTATGCCTTTAATGGTTACCGCAGCGGTCTTCAACCAGAGCTTGATGTACAACCTCCAACCATTAACAGCCATGTAGGTCTGAGGGATTTTCGCTGTGATGTGCTGCTAAATCTGAGTCCTTGGCTGCCAGGTGTTACCTGCCCTGAGCTATCACTCACCACAGTGATGAAGCACTCCGATGCAAGCTTCAGTTATTGGGCTATACGTCACGCAGGCAAGGCTGCTGATTTTCATGATCGGCGCAGTTTTGTGCAACCATAAATCTTTAAATCTCAATACCATAAGAATAATGTATACGAAATAATAGATGGTTTTCTCTTAGTCTTATTAGTTACAGAAGACCAATTTGAATATTTTATAGAGGTATTTGTATTACCTTCTTGGCTGCTCTATATAAGAGCGATCTCATTTTCTGATTTGCATATATCTAAAAACTGCCGTAAATAAAGAATGCATATTTTCATCAAATCCACCTCCATGCTCTCTTGCTGCTTGTACTGCCTTTGGCACAAATAGAAGCCATGTTTAAGCACGAGAGCGGGCATGTCAGATTATCAAATAATTCTTAAAAGCCTCTCTTGTAATTTATGGGGGCCTACGCAGCAATGATTAGGGGCTTAAGCCATCGTCAATACAATCGTTATTGAGCTGCTTTTATAATCTCTCCTGCTAGCTATTCCTCAAGTGAAAATTAGCTTCTTTGAGAGCCTATCTGTCTCTTGTGTGGTGGAACTAGTACAGGTATGACTTAATGAGAGAGAGTAGTTGAATATATCTATTTCTGTTGGGCTCGATTTTTAGGCTATTCATTTGTGTTAATTGTCGCTAGATATTGTAGTTCATTTTTTATAAATATAATTAACGAATGATCCTTGGCTAACTATATGGTTTGTGGTGGATCCCAAATTCAGGTCACTGAATCACGTCAATACTGACCATCTATCTTTTAAGCTATAAATCATGACTAAAGATCTCTCATTACAGCCTGCAAAGCAGCGGATCATGCTTACCGGAGCGAGTTCTGGTATTGGTTACCAAGCTGCTGTTCGTTTGCACCGCGCCGGGCATTGTCTGATTCTTCCTTGTCGAGATTATCCAACAGCAACGGCCACACTCAATAGGCTCGAAGAAGACACCGCCCAAGCTTGCAGTGGAGATAACACAATTTCAGCTCCGATTATGGATCTATCCGATCTGAGTAGTGTTAAACATTGCTCAGATCAGCTGCTAAGTAATGGCAAGCCGATTGACACATTGATACTCAATGCGGGTCTTCAATACACCGGAGATGCGAAGGCAAAGAGATCAGCCCAGGGATATGAGCTTACGATTGCGGTGAATCATCTTGGCCATCAGGCCTTGACTCAGCGCTTACTACCCCTGCTTGAAGCAGGAACACATCCTAGAGTTGTTGTGACAGCCTCTGAGGTACATAATTCACAATCCCCTGGAGGTCGATTTGGTAAGCCAGCTGGCCTAGGTGTTTTGGCAGGGCTCAAAACCGGAGCCGGCTTTGAAATGGTTGATGGCATTGCACCTTTTAATGCCGACAAGGCCTACAAGGACAGCAAGCTTTGCAATGTTCTATTTGCCCGTGAACTTGCCAGACGCCTGAGCTTGCGCGCCAGTGATATATCTGTACTTGCCTGGGCGCCTGGTCTTGTGATTCCTCGTAGCAAGGGAGGCTTCTTTCGCTATAGCCGAGTTAATAATGAATGGGGCCAGCGTCTTTTTGCGCTGGTCGTACGTGATTTGCTGCGCTTAAGCGAAAGCGTCGATAATGCAGGGTATCTACTGATGAGACTTGCTACTGAGCAGGCTTTTAACTCAGCTCGCTTCAGCTACCACAGCAATAGTCTCAATGGTCCAGGACACCACCTCTTTGAAGAGGCAAATGTCAGCGTGGAAGCCCAAGATAATTCTCTTGCTATGTCGTTGTGGGAGCAGAGTGCCGCTCTGATTGGGCTGCCTGCTGAGCTGCCACCTGACTCAGTATCACAATGCTAAGCTTTGGTTTAAATATGCTTGCTGAGTGCATAAATAGACGCTGATTAGCAAAAATCGAATCGAAAACATGCAGCGTTTCTATCAAAGGCATATGTCAAGTTTGACAGCTCTTCTTATTGACCAGCTGATACAGGAATCTGCTGCCACAATGATAATACTGTAATGCCAAAACTTCCCCCTGAACATAAGTTTTGGGACCTATCAGATTACGCTCGTCCTGGTGCAATATGGCTTGTTAGGCGCTTGCTGCCAACATCCGTAGGTGCAATAACAATAACGTGGCTATTCACTATAGTTGGTCTTATCAGTGTAGTTCTAATTTATAACCGATATGCACTTGTATTGGCTGGAGGATTGCTGATATTAAAAAGTTTGCTTGATGCTGCTGATGGTGAAATGGCACGTGCTCGGAATTGCCCGTCACATACTGGTCGGTATTTGGATTCTATCAATGATTTGATCTTAAATGGCCTTGTGTTATTTGCAATTGGGATACCGCTCATGGTTCCCGTTTGGCAGATCCTATTGACATGGTTTTCATTTCAGCTACAAGGTACAATATTTAATTATTTTTATGTAGTCAAAAGACATCAGGCTTCTGGAGATATAACGAGTCGGATATCAGAATTCTCGCCACCAATCCCTTATCCCCAGGAAAACCCTGCGATTTTATCTGTACTGCATAAAATATATATTATATGTTACGGATGGCAGGATTGGCTGATAAATATGCTTTTCAAGGATAATCAAATAGTTTGTGCTAGATCGAGCCCGATCCCTAATTGGATCATGAGCATGATATCAATTTTTGGCTTAGGGTTTCAGCTTCTCATTTTAGCAGTACTCCTTTGTTTTGATAATTTAAGCCTCACCTTTCCCATCTTTCTGATTTTATATAATCTCCTCGCAGTAGCCGTGTTAGCCAGTGTTTATGTTTTAGGTAGAAAAAAATAACGAAAATATTGGCATCTCACCGCTAGTTCAGTTGTTTTCCCTTTGATAGTATTAATTCATAGTGTGCAGAATGTCTTTATTTCGCTGATAGTTATCCTTTTGTGCATTCCCTTAGCTCTATTCTGTCGTAAATCGGCCAAGTGTTGATGCGCTCAGATAGGCTTTGAATAAAGAATTGCAATGTTATTCCAGTTGGTTTTGATTGCCAAGGAAAATATTTTTTGCTAGCAGCATAGATCGTTATTTTGCTTTACTTGCAGGAAACTGTTTTAGGTATGAGGAGGCTGGAATTGGTTTGCTTTGATTGTATCCAACAGGCAGCCATAAATCTCCCATTTCGCTTGCAAAGTGAATCTCCCAATAGTAAAGACCAGTTAATGCTCGTGGATCTTCCTTTAATAAGGCTGCGTATTCGAGTACGGCCTTCACGTAGTGGTCGCTGTTGTTATAACCCCATAGCCCTTTACGAATGTCTTGCAGACCGCCACGGCGGACCAGATAGCGAGCTGCTGCTTGTATAGCGTCGTGAGGATCACGGATGTCGCCTTCGCCAATGCCATGCTCACTCCAGGTAGAAGGCAAGAATTGCATTGGTCCTTGGGCATTAGCTACAGATACTCCATCAATGCGACCCATACCTGTTTCGACGAGGTTCAATGCGGCCAATACTTCCCAGTCGATACCTGTTGCTGCTTCTGCCTTTCGGTAATAGCTCAATAGTTTCTCGGCAGGCTCCGGAGGGATGATTCTCCAAGCTGGTAATAGGTGAGGCCTATTGCTATTCCTGTGCATGCTTAGGAATTCACGCCTTGCTGCTAGATGGCGTTTGGCTACTTGCCGCCAACGCTCTGGCAACTTAGTGAGAACCTGCTCAGATGTTTTTATGTCTTTAGATAGCACCCTGTAGATCACCTGTTGCTGATGGCCAAGACTTGGCAGTTCAGCTTTAGAAGTAGATGAATCCTCTAGTGCTTTTTCAACATCAATTAGCAATGATGCTATTTCGCCTGGATCGGCTGGAACTATCGGGTAATGTCTGCCATCTGCCATCACTGGCAGTTCAGGATCGCTTGGCAGATTTGGGCCTTTTGAGGCAGTTTTGCCTTTCGAATCCAATTCATTAGTGGTGCTTGGTGCGTTGAAGGCCACGCTACCGATCACGCTTAGGACCCCAACACTGATAAGCATTAGAGCGAGATGACGCTTACCCACTGCTACTAACTTTTAGGCAATTGTGACATTACCTGAATTGGCTATTAATGACTTGGTCACACTGTTCAGCACATTGCCGCTTACGCTGCAGCTCACAACATGAACCTCTTGCGTGGCTAAGGAATCCACTCACCGAGCCGACGAGCTGAAGGAAGTTGGCTGGTCCACTGATGATGTAGCCCGTTATGCGGAGCTGTGGGACTACCGGCAGCGATGGGGTGCGATGAATTTGGAAAGGGAGGATCGTCAGTTTTTGAGGAAAGCAGAAGCAGCTTTACCAATAATTTCCACTGGCAAGGCTTCTGTTAAAAAAGCTACTGAGGACAAGTCCTATTACCGCCGCCTTCGCTTCTATCTACAGGCCATGAATGAGGCCGAGTTGGCGCTTGGGCTTCAAGACAACGCACGTGGTGTATGGCCGATCCTTTTGGAAGAGGAATTACGAGCACTTGACTATTACGAGCCTGTTCTTGGTCTTCCTGACACCCTCAAGGCAAAGAAGTTTGAGGCTGTGCGCGAGTCGATTACTAGCCGTGCATCCAGCCTTGCTTCTAATCAAGGCCAAATGCTGAATTTTGATTTCCAGGCTCCCTTAAACGCACTTAAAGCTCAAGAATCGACAAAATGGCGTCCATTAAGAGATGGAGACGCTGCCACTGATCAGACTTATCCAGTGCTTAATAGCTCTGCAGTAGAAGGCTTCCGGCAGGAGGTCAGAGCTGAATTGGTCCCCTTGATTCGTGAAACACTGCCGTCTTTAGCTAAGACAGAAAAACCTGATCTGCCCGATGATTGGGAACGAGCCTGAGCTTTAGTAGCTAGAAAGAAGGCACATTCTCTTTAGTGGGTAGTTGACGTCACTTCATTTCGAAACCCTCCAGCTACATGCTGGTCAGGTACCTGATCCCGTCACGAACTCAAGGGCTGTACCCATTTATCAGACCAGTTCATATGTCTTCAATGACGCTGAACACGGTGCCAATTTGTTTGGGTTGAAGGAATTCGGCAATATCTACACCCGTCTAATGAACCCCACGACGGATGTGTTTGAGAAGCGTGTTGCTGCTCTAGAAGGAGGCGTAGCGGCTCTAGCGACTGCTTCTGGTCAATCAGCCCAGTTCCTGGCAATCACAAATTGCATGCAGGCCGGCGATAATTTTGTTTCCACATCATTCCTTTATGGAGGTACATACAATCAGTTCAAGGTGCAGTTTCCTCGCCTTGGAATTCATGTGAAGTTTGCCGATGGCGATGATGTTGATAGCTTCGCTGCGCAAATAGATGCCAATACCAAAGCAATATATGTTGAATCAATGGGGAATCCCCGCTTTAACATCCCTGATTTTGCAGGGCTTTCTGCTTTAGCAAAAGAGAATGGTATTCCTTTAATTGTTGATAACACACTTGGCGCAGCAGGTGCTTTGCTGCGGCCAATAGAGCACGGCGCTGATGTTGTGGTGGAAAGTGCAACTAAATGGATTGGCGGTCATGGCACCAGTCTTGGTGGCGTGATTGTGGATGCCGGCAGCTTCGATTGGGGTAATGGCAAGTTTCCACTTATGAGTCAGCCAAGTGCTGCATATCACGGCCTTGTGCACTGGGATGCTTTTGGATTTGGTAGTGATATCTGCTCGATGCTTGGTGTTCCAGCTGATCGCAATGTGGCCTTTGCCCTGCGAGCTCGAATTGAGGGTTTACGCGACTGGGGAGCAACTCTGAGTCCATTCAATTCTTTTCTACTTTTGCAAGGGCTTGAAACGTTGAGTTTGCGAGTAGAACGCCATGCTTCCAATGCCATGGCTCTTGCTGAATGGCTCCAAGACCATCCCAAGGTTGCCAGTGTCAACTATCCCGGCCTCAGTAGTGATCCATACCATGACCGAGCTAAAACCTACCTTACAGATCGCGGTATGGGATGCATGCTGATGTTCTCCTTAAAAGGAGGATTTGATGATGCTGTGCACTTCATCAATGGGCTTGAATTGGCTAGCCATCTTGCCAATGTTGGAGATGCTAAGACCTTGGTGATTCACCCTGCATCTACGACACATCAACAACTTTCTGCTGAGGATCAACAGTCAGCAGGTGTCACCCCAACCATGGTTAGGGTGTCTGTTGGCCTTGAACACATTCAAGATATCAAGGCTGATTTTGAACAGGCCCTAGCGGCCATCAGCTGAGACTGGAGACCGCCATGGCGCTGATCCTGCCACGTAGTTATCACAAGATCGCCGCGGTGGAGAAGAACCGGATCTCATGGATTGAGCCGGAACTTGCAGAGCGCCAGGATATACGTCCATTAAGAATAGGAATTCTGAATATCATGCCTTTGGGCAAGCAGTATGAATTCAATCTGCTGCACCCTTTAGGGCTTTCTCCTCTGCAAATTGAACCAATCTGGATAAGGCTTTGCAGCCATAGCTATAAAACATGGGACCTTGATCATCTCGATAACCTCTATGTGAGCTGGGAGGAAGCGATGTCGCCTACTCCTCTCGATGGTTTGATCATTACAGGTGCACCGGTTGAGCATCTTTGTTTTGAGGATGTGAACTATTGGCCAGAGCTTGTGAAATTGATAGAAGAGGCACGACTTAGTTGTGCAAGCACGCTTGGCTTGTGCTGGGCTGGTTTTGCGTTGGCCTATCTTGCTGGCGTTGATAAGCAGTCATTCGAGCGCAAGCTTTTCGGGGTTTTCCCTATGCGGAGCCTGGTCCCTGGCCATGCTCTGATGGGCACTCAGGATGATCGATTTGTATGTCCGCAAAGTCGCCACGCAGGGCTACCGGATGCAGCGATGGAAGCTGCTCAAAGGCAAGGACGTCTACGTTTACTGGCCCATGGAGAAAAGGTTGGCTACACGATCTTTGAAACAACAGATCAACGCCAAATCATGCATCTTGGCCATCCGGAGTACAACGCAGGGCGCCTGTTGAATGAGATGGAACGAGATAAAGCTAGAGGTGATGTTGAACCTCCTGAGAACTTTGATCCAGATCATCCTTTGACTTTATGGCGATCCCATCGAAATCTGCTATTTCAACATTGGCTCTGGTTCTGTTATCAAAGAGTGAGCCTATTAGATTAAGAAGTTCTCAAAAGTCAACACGAATAACTTGAATATATTTCCTGATAAAATGATAGGTTTACATGGCTTGGGAATTGATTTGGTAATAATATTTGCAGTTCACTTTTATATTGGTGATTCTAGTTGTTCCGATGTAGTCGAATGCGTCAGTCCTTTTAAGTCAGCTCGTATGAGCATCGATTATGGTTTTTATATCTACATTTAGAATATTAGCTCATTTGCTCTGAAAGGGCTCACAGCAGTGCTCGTTAAGGCTGGCAATTCATTTGTATAGCTGCTGGAAGGTTTGGGATTTATTGAAGAACCAACCTTATCAATGACGTGCATTTTTGATCTGAATGTGTGTGCTTTTAAAATGCCATTTTCTCATTTAGCTATGCCAGTATAATTTTGCTTTGCGACTAATTCCAGATAAGTAAAGATGAACAAGATCTTCTTTGACTAACTCTAGGCAATGAAGTCGTGGCCATGGTCAGCTTTGAATGTAAACCATCAGCCGCTAACATGATGAATTGATTGGTTCAGCTTATTCATTTATCAGGACAAGTCCAATACGTCTTGGTTTAGATGAGTGATATTGATAAGCAGTATGTAATCAGAAATCTATAGGTAAGGCTGGTAAGAGCAGGTGCGGCAAAATCAGTCCCCGATTCAAAATGCAAGCGGTATTGGTGGTGCTATCGATTCAGCAGTATCCGTAACTGTTTGAGCCCCTCCGCGATTGGGGTACTTTCTGTAAAATTCACAGTCAGCTTTTGTTCGCAGGGCGTTAGGGGCTCTAACCATCCTTTTTGCAATTGACGCACGCTTAGGTCTGCATCAGAGGGGTCTACACCTACTTTCATCCTTGTGGCGACTCGTTCTTCTGCAGTGGAGTCACTACACTCACAGGCTGCGATGGCAATAGGACATCCTTGTTGATGAGCTAGGTGCAGCATTTGTTGCCGTTCCCTTTCTCTTAAAAAGGTGGCATCGACAATTGTGGTGAGGCCACTATTTAAACAACACTGAGCCAATGACGGTAGCCATTGCTCGAATAACCAATTGCTCACCTCAGATCGATAAGGGTCACCTACAAACATTGGTGTACTTCTACACCTTTCCATCGAGGCTTTTTCAACGCCAAGTCGCTTTTGCAGAGGTCGGCGAGCGAATGCACGCTGGCGTTCGACATCGGAGCGTAACCGCACTGCGGGTAAGTGTTGATATAGCTGCTCACTTATATAGGACTTGCCACTACCGCTGAGTCCATGCATCAGTACGATTCCCGCTGGTTTTGTTAATTGAATCTGTCGTGCTTGGTCAATGTATAGGTCCAAATCCTCACGGAGATCTTTAAGTCGTTTTTTATCAATGCTTTCATGTTGAGGCTGGCAGCGGAGTTGCTGCCATTGCAGGCCACTTACCTTGGCTCGTACTAGAGCTCGGTATGCTGAATACCAGGGCCAAAGGTCAAGAGCTTTGTACTCGCCTGTGTGTTCGAGCCATTCATTAAGTATCACCATGGCATACCCCTGATGATCTCGCACCTGAAGATCCATCACTAGAAATGCCATTTCACTGATTGGGTCAATCCAGCGCAGATGCGAGTTGAAATCAATTGCATCGAATACCTCCAGGGAGCCATCGTTCTTCAGGTGGATATTGCCGGTATGGAGATCGCCATGACATTCGCGTATGGCTCCGTTTCTTAGTCGTTGCTGAAAACGCATGGAAAGTTGTTCCTGCAATCTTTGGATCCAGGAGCGGTGCTTTTGCAGCCAACTATTTAATGAATCAGGCAATTGCAATTGCTCCAATACGCGCAAATTTGCATGCACAGGAGTGATTACAGCCTCTACTCCCCCAAAATCACCATCTGCAGTTGCCGTATCGACGCTGAGGTGAAACTCTGCGAGTTCGAGCGCGAGTCTTTTTAGGGGTTCATGTTGCAAAACCCCTTGCTTGAGATAGTTGCTAAGCAGGCGAGAGCGATTGAACTGACGCATTTTTACAGCGACTTCGATCACCCCTTTCATGCATAGCTCTTGGGATTCATTGTTTTCTTCGAGTATTTGCGGTTGATCAGCGGGACCGATGATTTTGGCTATACCCAGGTAAAGATCTGGCGCCAAGCGCCGGTTCAGGCGCAACTCTTCCTGACAAAAGTGCAGACGTTGATTCAGTGTGGTGGCCTCAACAAAGTCCAAATGCGCAGGTTTTTTCAACTTGTATGCATAGCTGCCGGTTAAAAACACCCAGGAGATATGGGTCTCTATCAGCTCTACATGGTTTACCGGGTGCGGATAAGCCTCTGGTTTCAGTAGCGCCTGAATTAATGCTGGTTGGTTTGGCTTGGTCGTTTTCACCTGCGTTCTGCCTTGCTCAGGCCTCAACCCTGACATCAGCTCTTACTTCCCGCCATCTAAATGGCCAATATGACTCATGTATTGGCTGTTGGTGCAAAGGCGTCCATGTCGGATCTTTTTCAAATGTATCGACATTCAGGACCTCTCCCGTGGACCTTGATGTCTAGTTGGCTGAACTCATCAGAAGCACAGTTGTGGCTGCATCGACTTGAGAATTACGTGGACTGGGAAAGACCCGTTGTTCGGATTTATGGTCGTGAGCATTTTGTTCCACGCCTAACGGCCTTTTTGGCAGCTGATGGGATCACTTACTGCTACAGCGGTGTGCAGCATTGCGGTGAAGGTTGGCCTGTTTGGTTCATACCTTTGCTTGAGAAAGTGAATGAAGTGAGTGCTGTGAACTTCAACGGCTGTTTGCTGAATTTGTATCGCAACGGCCTTGATCGCATGGGTTGGCATGCAGACGATGAAGCGGAGCTTGATCCCAAGAGCCCTATCGCATCTTTATCAGTTGGAGCGACCAGGGATTTCTGCCTAAAACATCGACAGCAACCGTTGCGTGAGCTCCTGTGCTTACGTTCTGGCGATTTATTGATAATGCATCCAGAGTGTCAGCAGGAGTGGCTGCATGCGCTGCCGACCAGAAGGAGAGTTGCTGAGCTACGCATTAACCTCACTTTTCGTTGCTTTATCAAAGGGCAAGGGGCTTAGTTCGTGAGCTCCGGGTAAAGCTGAGGGCTAGTGCTGTGCAAAGGTGCTTTGTCCATGAATAGAGAGATGGAGACGATGGCTTTTGCTGCTTTGCTTGAAATGGTTTTCTGAGAATTAATCACTCAATTAGCGAGGGAGTAACTCTTGAATACGGTTTAGTTGATAGCTGGTTGAATGTTATAGGTCTGTAGCTTGAATCATTTTCTGGCAATAAACTTTCGCTACCAGCCTGTAGCTCTTGGATGCGCAGAAATTCTTGATCGAGGATAGCGTTTGTGTAATCGCTGATGTTGTAATTAGCCATAGTTTTGAAGTTGGGTGTGTGTCTAACAAAGGCCTGGCCGCCTCCGATGCACATACCATCGCTTTTCTAGATGGCTCAGGTGTTGAGCTAGAGCAATCACATCTGTGATCTAGCTCACAGCAGCTCAGATCAAAGGAATAGCCCTGAAATAAACCAGGGCTCTAACCAACTTCTCATTAACTTTCACTCAGCTCTAAGGCAAATCGCACGATGTAGATCACAGGCTTTTGTGATCTTGCTCGAGGTGACAATAATTGCCCCAATCTTTGTTGCAGCTATCAGGCCATGTCAGCTACAGCAATGGAGTTTTGGGTGGATTTCCTTTAATGCACCCTTTGAGTGCGCCGCTAAAACTAAAACCCCACTCCAGTAAAGGGATTGGATTTGCTCTGACGGGAAATGCAGCATAGATTCGGACTTTTTTAGTAGAAGCCAATACACCCATGAAATGCTTGCTTGCTCTTTTGCCACTCGCATGTTTTCTGCAACCTGCACAAGTGATGGGGCAAGAAGTCCAGTGCCCTGGTGAAAACACCCTTGAGATGAGAGCCTGCGCTGCTCTTGACCTCGATGAGTCCAACAAGACCTTGAGGTCTGAGTTGCCCGGAGAGATTTTTGATCGGTGGCAGCAGACAACCAAGGAGGTCTGCACCACGGCATATGCCCC
>Ga0208128_1000304_pt1 | contig 20971 bp, 19 predicted proteins | sample ETNtaG_35_FD_185758 | JGI IMG/M metagenome (GOLD analysis project Ga0208128, IMG submission 185758) | Marine microbial and viral communities from oxygen minimum zone, Eastern Pacific Ocean - ETNP201306PF51B (SPAdes) (version 2) | ecosystem: Environmental > Aquatic > Marine > Oceanic ... | reverse complement strand
GTAACAGCAGTAGATGGCACGATAATGCGATGACACAACAATGTTTCATGAAGACTCCGGTATAAACTCTATCCGACGCGGAATAAGTTGGTAAACTTCATTAGTTTAGAACCCGTTGGAAAGAAACTAGAGATGTTTGAGCATCAGTTAAAAGCCGCTTCGCTAACTAATCGTAACAAGATAGATAATATTTTCGCAATGTTGCCTTTTGCCTTTCCAATCCAAATTTACTACTAAGGTGTGGCAACGGACGCAGAAAGTTATGCAGGTCTACTTGGAGAAGGAATAAGACATCATCTGGCTAACAGTGTTCCCTACCCTCATCCTTCTTTCTGATTCATTGTCCTTGATGATGGTCAATCTGGCTTTCCTCTACTGACACTACTCCCTTCAAATCAGCCAAATACCTTTTATGTAGATACATTTAGGTAAGGCGCTGTTCTAGTTTTGCCTACAAAAATCGTTATGTGTATTAGTCGAAAGATTGACGTAGGAAGTTAAGCAGTGCTATAATATAAAATATGAAGCAAGAGAAACGCTATCCAATTAAATATGTCTCTCGGAGAACCGGTTTGTCACAGCATGTCATGCGGGCTTGGGAGAACCGGTACAATGTCGTTATACCGCAACGATCTCCAACAAACCGCAGGCTCTACTCGGAAGAAGATATCAAACGTCTCTCGCTCTGTCATCAAGCAACAAAATCTGGACATAGCATTGGTCAGATTTACAGGTTGGCGACCGAGGAAATACAAGAGCTAGTCGAGTCACACCACGATAACCTTGACAAACTTGATACTGAAGGGATTGTAAATATAAATATAGACAAAAGCTCAGCGAGATTCCATCTTGATTCGTGCTTAAGATCTATCAGAAGATTAGATGAGAAAGAATTAGGCGTTGCGCTGGCGACTGCAGCCATGACACTAAGCCGACCGGTCCTAATAGAACAGGTTATTACTCCCCTGATGGAAGAAACTGGTGATCTATGGTCTTCTGGCCTCCTCCGAATTAGCCATGAGCATCTGTCAGTAGTTGCTGTCCGGACATTGTTGGGTAGTATACTATCGGGATTCAATCCAGAGACCGGATCACCGGTTGCCATTGTCACCACTCCTTCTGCCCAAATACACGAACTCGGTGCTTTAGCGGTCGCAATTGCCTTGGCTACAGAAGGGTGGAGGGTTACGTATCTAGGAGCAAACATGCCTGTTGAAGAAATCGCAGGGGCAATTCACCAGAATAATGCAAAACTTCTATTACTGAGCCTGACCTATCCTCCTGACGACGCACAGCTTAAAATACAGCTCAGTAAACTGCCGGACTATATACCAGAAGAGACTAAGGTTATCGTCGGTGGGCGCTCGGCTGTCTCCTATGATAAAGTTATCCAACAAATTGGTGCGGTTAGGATAGAAAACTACTCAGATCTCCGAGACTATACGAGAGAATTGAGGAACCAGACGTTCGAACAAGATTAGTCCAACCTCTTTAAGCTAGGGGCTTTTAACCCGGCTGACAGTACAACTTTGCAAAAAGGCATCGTCCAAAGAAGTAGAGGCGATACTTTTGGCCCCCTACTAACAAGTAACGCGCAGGAAAAAGCAAGACCATGAAGAAAAATAACACTCGCATCTCTATCACCGTTTCAATTGGTTTACATATCATCGGTGCTTTCATTGGTGCCATATACATAGTCCAAAAACAAGAAATATTTCAAGATAATATCCTGGTAGATGTTTTTCGTATCACCAAGCAGAAACTGCCTAAACGCCGACCTGACCAGCGGAAGCCACCTCGAGTTAAACTACCTAAAGCTGAAGTCAAATCACTGAAATTTCTCTCTTCTAAGGCTCCTGTTACAACCGCCGTCAATTTGCCATTGAGCGATTCTGTATACTCTATTCCAGTTGATGGTCGGATATCGGTTGATGACTTTTCGAAAACGTCTGGCCTGGGGAGTTTAAGACGCATCCTGCGAACGCAACTCGATTTAACGCCGGTATACACTTCTACGCTGCCCCAGATTATGCCAAAGAAGGTTGTAGGGATCATGGATCAGCAACTACAGATCGGCTTAGAAGTCAGTGACGCAACCTTTCAGATAGATGAGATGTCGTTTGCCGGACCTGGTGAAGTTGCTCAACCGCCCCGCTTTGTCAATAAGGTGGTAGCAGAATACCCGGACTTAGCCCGTAGGGCCCAAAAAGAGGGCGTAGTTATTTTAGAAGCGGAAATTGGTGCGGACGGTGTAGCCAAAGATATTACCGTCGTGCAGGGAATGGGGTTTGGTTGTGATCAAGCTGCTGTACAAGCACTTAGAAAATCGCGTTTTAATCCAGCCCGGCAGGGGAAAAAATCTGTTCCGATGCGGATTCAGATACCATATCGGTTTCAGCTAGTCGTCTAAACCAATCCTGAACGTGAAGTCTCTAACGCCCAATCTAGGGAAAAAGGGTGAGAACACATCATCTACTACTGAGACTGAGTGTTTCAAACTAGAGAAGCCTGTCCTCAACTTGATTAGGGTTCGGATCAAAATCATCAATTCTAACAAGCTCGCGGTCTATGTGGTCTCGATGTTTAATCTCAACACTATCAGCAGACACCGTTTTTTGACTAACCGTCACTCGTAGGGGCAAGCCAATCAAATCCGCCTCTTTGAATTTGAACCCGGGGCTCTCGGATCGGTCGTCATAGAGAACTTCCAACCCTTGCTCCATCCAGTCGGCATACAATTTTTCAGCCGTATCGGCTACTTCTTGACCTTTACCGATGTGCATTAGGTGGATTTGGTAGGGGGCGATTGATTTAGGGAAAATGATACCGTGTTCGTCATGGTTGGCTTCGACCACACTAGCGAGCAGTCGCCCGACACCAATGCCGTAGCAACCCATAACAATTGGTTGGGCTTTGCCGTTTTGGTCCAGATAAGTTGCCTTCATCGCTTCGCTGTACTTGGTGCCGAGTTTGAAAATGTTGCCAACCTCTATCCCTTTTTTCAGGCTCAACTGCCCCCCGCACTTGACACAGGTTGAACCCTCTTCAGCCAAAGCGAGATCGGTTACAATGTCGGCTTGAAAGTCGCGCGGATAGTTCGCGTTTTTCAGGTGGTAGCCGACTTTGTTGGCACCAGCCACCAAATTAGTCGTTGTGGTTACTGATTCATCCACCACAATTTTGATACTGGCTAAACCTGCACGGTGGGCGTTAATACCGATGGGGGAAGCGTAGCCCGCCACTAAATTATTAGCCGATACCTCCTCCGCACTGGCAATTCGAACTTCTGATCCGAGAGCATTAACCAGTTTTGTTTGGTTAACTTCCAAGTCTCCACGGATGACAACAAAGACGGTCTCACCTTCACTTGTGGTATAAAAGACAGCTTTCAACGTCTGATTTTTCTTGACCCCTAGAAATGTAGCCACCTCCTCGATTGTCTGCTGACCGGGGGTTGCCACCTCCACTAACGGTTGTAAGGGTTGGGTTTCAGTTTCGGGCTTTTGAAAAACAGCTACTTCTGCGTTGGCGGTGTAGTTACATTCGGAACAGAGGATCAGGTTGTCTTCTCCGGACTCACAAACCAGCATAAATTCGTGAGCCGCAGATCCACCTATCATACCTGTATCCGAATCGACCACCACCACATCAATCCCCGCCCGATGAAAGATATTAAGATAGGCTTGATGGATCTGGTCATAGTATTGGTCCAGATCTGCTTGACTGGTGTGGAAACTGTATGCATCCTTCATCACAAACTCACGGACACGGATCAGTCCAGCACGTGGACGCAGTTCATCGCGAAATTTCAGCTTTATTTGATATAGCTGACAAGGCAACTGTCGGTAAGAGTTAATGATATTGCGAGCCAGGTCTGTGACAGCCTCTTCGTGAGTCATCGCCAATACCAGTTGTCGGTCAAAGCGGTCGGTAAAGCCTGCGAGCTCTTTGCCGGCTAGTGATTGCCACCGACCGCTTTCTTGCCATAGCTCGGCTGGATGTACCAACGGCATGTTGATCTCTTGTCCACCAATAGCATTCATCTCTTCGCGGATAATCTGCTCAATTTTCCGAATTGAGCGATATGCCAGCGGTAAATAGCTATACATGCCAACCGCCAAGCGATGGATCATCCCGGCTCGCAACAACAGTTGATGACTGGAAATTTCGGCTTCGGATGGAATCTCTTTAAGCGTACGCCCGAACAGTTGCGACATTCTCATCTTAACGCCTCACCTGACAAGTTCCGCTACCAGATCACCAATTTCACTGGTGGTATAACCCATACGTCCTGCAGATTGGCTTTTCATTTTAGTACCCGTCACAACCTTGATTGCTTCTGTGATTTTATTCGCCGATGACCAATGTCCACCTTGGTCGAGCAACATTGCCATGGCAGCAATAGCAGCGATGGGATTAATTACATTCTGTCCTGTATATTTTGGCGCGCTTCCTCCCATACACTCAAACATGCTGGTTCCGCCTAGTTCAGGGTTAATATTCCCTCCTGCGGCTACACCCATACCGCCTTGGATCATCGCCCCCAAGTCGGTGATGATGTCGCCGAACATATTGGTGGTAACAATTACATCGTAGTATTCTGGGTTTTTGACCATCCACATACAACAAGCATCGACGTGATTGTAATCAGCCTCTACGTCTGAATATTCAGTGGCAACATCCTGAAAAGTCCGCCAGAGTAGATCGTGACCAAACGTCAGAACATTAGTCTTAGCCACCAAGGTGAGTCGCTTCCCTTTCGGATTGTCGCGTTTACGTGTATATTCGAAGGCATAGCGAATAATCCGTTCACAGCCCTTACGGGTATAGATGGCCGTTTGTGTGGCAATTTCGTCGGCAGTTCCTTTACGCACAAATCCACCAATACCACAATACATGTCTTCAGTATTTTCCCGAACGACAACAAAATCAATATCCTCTGGCCCTTTGCCCACTAAAGGAGTCTCAACTCCCGGATAGAGAGTCACCGGTCGCAAGTTGACATATTGATCGAGTTGAAAGCGGAGTTCCAACAGCAGCCCTTTTTCTAAAATACCGGGGGCAACTTCGGGGTGACCAACCGCACCTAGGTAAATCGCATTATACTGACTGAGTTCGTCAACTGCGCCTTCCGGTAGGACTTCGCCAGTTTTTAAATAACGATCACCACCGAAGTCATAATGTGTCAGTTGATACTCAATACTATCTTTTTTAGCTACGGCTTCCAGTACTTTTAAGGCCTCGTCAGTAACTTCCGGACCGGTTCCATCCCCCGGAATAGTTGCGATTTTATACATTATATCATTCCTTAATCTTTGTAAATTATAATTGTGATGAATTCAATTTCAGTTATTATCTGAACAAATCCGTTGCTATTTTTGAATGGTACTTTGCTGTCGTGCAAGTTGAGACTACACTCCTAATATCTGTTAACAGCGAGAAGTAGAGTATCGATGGATATTTTAGACAGCATCCATTCTCTCTCCATAAACTCCCAATCGACGATATCGGTCATAACGCTGTTGTACCAGTGTATCTCTATCAATGGTTATCAAATCGGCCAAATGTTTTTTTATAGCCTTTTTGACGTTGCGCGTGGCTTGCACTGGATTTCGGTGTGCTCCTCCTAGCGGTTCACGGATAATTCCGTCAATAATGCTGAGTTGGATTAGATCTTCTGCAATTGGCTTATACCCTTCTGCAGCCTCTGGAGCATGTTCTCCGTTGTCTTTCCAGACGATTCCGCTACAGGCTTCAGGAGGGGCAACACAATAAATGGCATATTCCATCATCAGGACTCGATCCCCAGCAGCAATGGCCAATGCTCCTCCACTTCCCCCTTCACCGATTACAACGACCAGAATCGGGACAGGTAAGCGAGCCATCTCAGCTAAGTTTTCGGCAATGGCGACCGACTGGCCTCGCTCCTCCGAACCTCGGTCAAAGTGGGCGCCTGGTGTATCGACGAGGCTAATGATTGGTCGGTCAAACTTCTCAGCTAACTTCATTAACCGTTTGGCTTTTCGGTAACCTTCCGGACGTGTATACCCAAAACTCATCTCCTGCCGCTCTTTCAGATCTCGTCCTTTTTGTTGTGCCAGGTAAACAATCGGTTGCTCCTCAAACCAAGCCAAACCACCGACTAAAGCACGGTCATCACCGTAGCATTTATCGCCGTGGAGCTCTACAGGATCATCAAACAGTGCATCGATATAGGCGAACGACTGAGGACGTTGCTCGTGGCGTGACAACTGTACTTTATCCCAGCGAGTTAGCTTTTTAAAGATTTTGCGCGTTTGGGCTTTTGCGTTTTCTTCCAACGCTGTCAGCCCCTTGGAAATATCAATCTCTGGATTAGCTCCAGCAAAGGCCTTTAGTTGCTGGAGCTGAGTGTCGAGTTCAATTAACGGTTTCTCGAAGTTGAGTTTGCTCTGCATCTTATTATCAGTGCCGGATGAATTCACCCGGCTTATTGTATGTGGTGTTCAATTGCCCGCCCCTATCTTCCCCGGTTAGCGTCGAAAACATGTTTAAAGTGTTTACCGGGTAGCTGCTCCACCAACCCTTTTAGTTCCAACAAGGTTAAGGTACTTGAGATCTTATGAACTGGCAAAACCGTTACTCGTACAATTTGATCAATATGAATCCCCGCCGATTCGGTTCCACTAATCGCTGATAGAATCTGTGTTTCCTCTGCGGACAAATTTTCAGTTGGTGGAGCTGCATCTACGATTGCAGGCTCTTCCGTCTTTCTGCTTCCTTCTTCTATATCTGATATATCTGACGATTCCTGTTCCCGACCCGACCTACGGTTGGTAGAATCAGTGGATTCTGTCGTGTGTTGAAGGGAACCACTGGAAGGGTCAAACATTGGCTGAAAACTGGGTAACGCGCCTAGAATATCTTCCACAGTATGGACTAGTGTTGCACCTTGATTAATTAAGCGATGAGTGCCTATAGAAACACGAGACAAGATTTGCCCCGGTACGGCAAAAACCTCTCGTCCTTGTTCGGCTGCCAATCGAGCTGTGATTAAAGATCCACTTCGCTCAGAGGCTTCAACCACAACGGTACCTTCAGATAGACCGCTGATCAATCGATTTCGCCTCGGAAAATTGGCGGCTTTGGGTTTAGTTGCCATCGAGAACTCCGAGATAACAGCACCACTTCGCACAATCTGCGCCAGAAGGTCTCGATTCTCGACAGGGTAAGTTCGACTCAAACCACAACCCATAACCGCAATTGTGATTCCGTTAGTCTCAAGTACCCCACGATGGGCGGCTGCATCTATTCCACGAGCTGCCCCACTGACAATCGTCATGCCCCGTTTAGCACACTGACAAGCCAATTCATAGCTGACTTTTTGCCCATAAGTCGTTGGTTCCCGTGTACCAACGATCGATAGCCAGGGAATATTTTTAGCTGGCAGGTTGCCCTTGAGATAAAGGATGGGAGGTGGATCAGCAATCTCTTTTAGTAGAACTGGATAGGCAGGATCGGTTAACGTAATTACCTCACAATCGTGCTTCTGAATCAGTTCCATCTCCCGGTCGATCGAGACGCGGGATTTTTCGTAAACAATCCGTTGTAACACACTCTGATTGATCTCGGTCTCAATGTTTTTAATCTCAGAGGCCGTCAAGGCTAAGATCTGCTCCGCGGACTCGAAAGCTTGCAGCAGATCTTGGATTGTTTTCGAACCAATGCCTGGAATCAAGTTGAGGTGAATCAGGGATTTATCGATCGACATTGTCGCGTTGCTAACAAGATCTAACGTTTAGAATACAAACTATCTCATCGTACGACTTTTTGCATCTGCGCATACATCAGCTCTAGTTGGCAGGCTTAATACTTCCAACCCTTAGCTCGCTCTTCTATGGTGTGGGTTTAGCTGCTGGTTCCTCCATTGGCACAGCGTAGTAGACTTCGATCTCACGAATCTTTTTGTAGGTCACCGTCGGAGCTCCACCTTCACCAACGGTACGGCGCTTTTGTCCTCCAACACGGCGCGAGTCCCAGCGGTTGGGTACCCTAATTTGCAAATGCGTGGTTGTGATTGGCTCCGGATGGATATATTTGTAAGCCTTGGAGACATTATTTTTAACTTCTTTCAGTAGCTGCCACTCCCCATCCTTGTCTTTGTATAAAATATTAAAAAACTCCAGTTCATACTGGTCACACGTTACTACAATTTTCTGAATGGTTTGTGGTTTAATCCAACGTAGTGTTGCTTGCGAGAATTTATCTGCCGCCTCGACTGCCTTTTGATCGCGTGTTTCCGGAATCAAGGGTGAGGTTTCAGCGTAGGTGTTAATATTATCATCGTGCATCCCAGATTCGAGACTTTTGCTACCTTCTCGACCACTACTAGCAACAAGAGCAATATTCTCACTCCAATTGTACTTCGGACCGCTCAAGACGCACCCCATGGTACATAGAGCGTAAGCTAAAAAAACAAAAGTGACTGCTGACTTCCAATTAGGCTGTCGCATATTTTCCTCCTTTAAATTTTCATTTAATCTATGGTTTGTTCAAGACCTTGGTTCGAAACCCTTGTCAGTCCTGACTCAACTAAGGGGCAGTGGCTTCAACTATTGTTGCTGCCAAGTTGTCCCAGACTTCGAATCCTTTAATTCAATACTGAGTTCAGCCAATTGATTCCGTATCTGGTCGGCAGTTTCCCAATCTTTACGTTGTCGAGCCGACTGCCGCAGTTCTAAAATCAGATTCATTAGCGGCTCTACCAGTAAATCATCACCAGCCACCGATTTATCATGATTGTAAATCCCCAAGATTTGACAGGTAGTCGCCAATGCTTGATAGGCCTGACCAAGTTCAACCTCAGTCGGTCTCTCTACCTGGTTGCTATGTTGAAGCCTTCGATTAACCTGTCCAACCAGCGTGTAAACTGCGCCCATGGCAGAGGCGGTATTGAAGTCATCGTCCATCGCACTCTCGAAACTAGTTCGCATTTGATCGACAGTTTCGGTCAAAGTCGAATCGACAAGTTGATTATTTTCCCTGATCAGTTCTGCCTTCGATTGAGTTGAAGTCACTAACCGTGGATCGACGTCTGGAGGCGAATACTGTTGGATCCTAGAGATACAGTTCTGGAGACGTCGGACCGCACTTCGTGATTCGGCTAAGCTGTGTTGGTTGTAGTTCAATGGGTGTCGATAGTGTGCCGATAATAGGAAATGACGAATTGTTTCTGGCGTATATTCTTTGAGCGCATCGCGGATGAAAATAAAATTACCTTCTGACTTACCCATTCGACCACCGTTCACTTGTAAGAAAGCCGTATGTACCCAATAACGAGCGAAGGGTTTTCCTGTTACGGCTTCACTCTGCGCAATTTCATTTTCGTGGTGTGGGAACTGTAGATCTTGTCCTCCGGCGTGAATGTCGATTGTCTCACCTAAATGTTTGATAGCCATAGCAGAACATTCGATATGCCACCCCGGACGTCCTTTGCCCCATGGGCTATCCCACCAAGGTTCATCTGGCTTAACTGCTTTCCACAGGTCAAAATCACGTGGGTCTTCTTTCCGATGATTGATCTCCACCCGTGCACCAGCGAGTAGATCCTCCAAATTCCGGTTAGATAACTTGCCATAACCCTCAAATCGGGTCACACGGTAATAAATATCACCTTCACTTTCATAGGCATACCCCTTCTGAATCAGGTTTCGGATCAAATCGATTATTTCGGTAATGTGGTCTGTCGCACACGGATGAACATCAGCTGGACGAATACCCAATTCTTCGGAGTCAGCAAAGTAGCCATCGATATACTGCTGTGCTAGCTGGGCAGCATCAACTCCCTGCTCATTAGCACGATGAATGATTTTATCGTCGATATCGGTCAAGTTTTGAACCAACCGAACTCGATAGCCCTTGTATTCTAGATATCGTCGAATGATATCCGAAACTAGAAAAGTGCGGGCATTGCCAATATGGAAATAGTCGTAGACAGTTGGACCACAGCTGTACATGGTAACATGATCTTTCTTAATCGGAACAAAATCTTCCAACTGCTGGCTGAGGGAATTATAAATCTTTAGTGACATAAGTGTGCCAGTTCCCCGGTCAGATCGAGGACAAGAATCAATGTTGACGGTCAATTATTAGTATGAGTCATTTTCTAAAGAAAGATTGCAGACTGCCTGTACGGCAATAGCCTGGCTTTGACCAATGAAGCCAAGCCCTTCTGCCGTGGTAGCTTTGATGTTGATCCGGGTTGAATCTACCTTCAGCGTCTGAGCCAATCTCTGCCTCATTAGCGGAATATAAGCCGCCAATTTAGGGCGTTGGCAAATAACAGTAGCATCTATATTTTGTACATGAAGGTCATGATTATCACCGTTGGAATGGACGAGTCGATTGACATGGTCAAGCAAAATGAGACTGTCGATACCAGCGTAGCGAGGGTCGGTATCGGGAAAGTGTTGCCCAATGTCGCCTAACGCAGCCGCGCCTAACATAGCATCACAGATGGCGTGTGTCAACACATCCGCATCGGAATGCCCCAGTAATCCAAGTTCAAATGGAATCTCCACGCCGCCCAAAATCAATTTACGGTTCGGAACTAGCCGGTGTAGATCATAGCCAATACCTGTTCGGCTAACCAGTCGAGTTTTCACTTGGGCTTGCTGAGTCGATCCCATTAAAAAAGTGTGGGCAATCTCCATATCTTCAGGCGTCGTAATTTTCAGGTTACGGTAATCTCCTTCGACAAGTTTGACGGGGGCGCCAAATTGTTCGACCAACGCCGCATCATCAGTGGCTAAGATTCCTCGGCGTTGCGCCAACAAATGCGCATCCAAAAGGAGATCTTTTCTAAAAACTTGCGGTGTCTGTACCGCCCACAAGTTTTGGCGGTCTGGCGTTTCAACCGCTAATAGGTCTTGATTGGCAACTTTGATGGTATCCTTCACGGGCACGGCTAATGTTGCCGCTTGAAACTTGTAGGCTACCGCCAGACACCGTTCGATCTGTGATGTCGTTGCAAATGGACGAACAGCATCGTGGACAGCGATCCAGTCCGTATCTTCAGGAACGATCTGTAGACCGCAAAAAACAGATTCCTGACGGGTTGCCCCTCCAGCAACCAACTGTATCGGTGTCTCGAAATTATAGGGCTCTATTGTTTCCGATTGACATCTCTCGATATCGTCTTTTCCAACGACGACCAAAATCCGATTTACACTAGGGACCTGGTCGAATACTTGAAGCGTATGACTTAAAATCGGCCTATCTCCCAAATGGAGATAGGTTTTCTTCGTTGGTTGACCGTTTAAAACCGTCCGATTGGTAAGTCGGCGGTTTTTGGCCTCAGTACGAAGATCGCCCATGCGACTTCCACTTCCAGCTGCTGGAATGAGGGCGCATATTTTCTGATTGATTTCTACTAGACCTTCCGTTGATGTCGGAATAGTGATTACTCTCTGTAGGGTTGCCTTCATATCCGACTTTTCGGGTGAATATCATTCGTCCTGCGCTGGTTTGTAAGGTTTGCGTGACAACCGCTTCGACTGTTTTGCCGATAAAATCATGTGCCCCCTCGACAACGACCATGGTTCCATCGTCGAGATAGCCAACCCCTTGATTGGGTTCTTTACCTTCTCGCGTAATTCGAATCTCGACCTGCTCGCCAGCAATAAAGTTAGGGCGAACCGAGTTCGCCAGTTCGTTGATGTTCAAAACCGTTACGCCCTGGAGCTCAGCCACCTTGTTAAGGTTGAAGTCGTTGGTCAGAATCTGGGCACTACGCTTTCGTGCTAATCTCACCAATTTGGCATCAACCTCTGGCACGTCGAGAAAATCATCCTCTGTGATCTCAGTTTCAATGCCGGGATCATTTTGCAAAGCGTGTAAAATATCAAAGCCACGCCGCCCCTTTTCACGGCGAAGCTCATCGGTCGAGTCAGCAATATGCTGAAGCTCATTTAGCACAAATCTGGGGATTAACAGAATTCCATCGACAAACCCTGTATGGCAAATCTCTAAGATACGACCATCGATAATGACGCTAGTATCTAGAATTCTGGATTGGAGTATTAACTCCTCTGTCAAATCAGAATCTTCAAGATTCGGCAGAGGGATAAATATCGAGAGGTGGGGCCGATTATGGTAACCGACTATCATCCCGCCGTACATGAACAGCAGAGTAATTCCAGCAATAACATAGCGATCAATTGCTCCTAATTCAGGTTTAACAGTATGAATAATAAAGGTAGAAATACCGGCCAGAACGATTCCTAAGACAAACCCAACAAGGGCTGAAAATAGATCTGGTAAACGCCGACTAAAGTCGGACGACTCATTGGTTAGGGATTCAAATGTAGCTAAAATAATCGCTAACGTTGCGCCTGTTGCACCACCGAATCTATCTGCTAGTGCAAAACCAAATAACCCACTAACCAGCACGAAACCAATGCGAATTAACCAAATAAGCACAGGGGGGATCCTCTGTCTGGGTGGGGAAATAGTAATAAAGACTCAGCACCGACCTGCCACCGACTGAAATTGGATGTTTATGAAGACTTCGCCTTCCCACAATAAGACGATGAGATACGCTCTTCGATCGGCACCATCTATATTTATAATATTATAAAAGTGCGCTCAGTGCACCGTGAAGATCTGTTACGCTAACTAGTTCTATTTCCTCCCTTAGTCCGCTGGTTGTATCAGCTAAATAGTTTTTACGATTGTATTCTGGGAAAACAGCTCGGTTGAACCCCAATTTTGACGCCTCTCTTAATCGTCGGTCGACATGGGTAACCGGCCGAATCTCTCCACCTAATCCCACCTCTCCGATAACGACCGTTTTCTGTGGAATCGGAATATCACGATGGTTAGAGGCAATTGCCATCACAATCCCTAGATCTACACCCCGTTCGTCGACCCGCATACCACCGGTGACATTGACAAAAACGTCTGCGTCACCAATGTCAAAACCGACCCGCTTTTGTAAAACTGCTACTAGCAATGCAATTCGTTGGCGATCCGTGCCCGTTGCCGTATTACGTGGAATCCCAAAGTTTGAGGGCGCAACCAAGGCTTGCAACTCAAACAGAATCGGTCGAGTTCCTTCAATACTAGACACAACCACTGAGCCGGAGATATTTTCGACACGGTCACTTATAAACAGTTCCGATGGGTTGGCGACCTCTACCAAACCGAGAGTTGACATTTCAAAAACACCGATCTCATTAGTTGACCCGAACCGATTCTTAACCGCTCGTAAAACCCGGTAAACATGGTGGTTTTCGCCCTCAAAATAGAGAACGGTGTCCACCATGTGTTCCAGTACTTTCGGCCCAGCCAAAGAGCCATCTTTAGTAACATGACCAACCAGAATTAGTGGAATATTTTTGGTCTTGGCCAAAATTAACAGATGTCCAGCACTTTCTCTAACCTGAGTTACACTACCTGCCGCAGATTGCAACTGAGGCTGGAAAACCGTCTGGATAGAGTCGATGACTACTACGATCGGATTTAGATTGACGATATGAGATTCAATCTGTTCCAAACTATTTTCGCAAAGAACATACAACGAATTTGAATGGATGTCAAGTCTATTTGCACGTAACTTGGTCTGACTGACCGACTCCTCGCCTGAAACATACAGAACAGTACCATAACGTTGGCTTAATGCATCGGTCGCTTGCAGCAAAAGCGTTGATTTCCCAATACCAGGATCTCCAGCAATCAGGCTAACAGAACCGGGAACAATTCCACCGCCGAGAACCCGGTCTAATTCCCCAATTTGCGTACTGAGCCGATCATGCTCGGTGGCAGTAATATCTGTAATCGGTTCGGGAACACTGGAGGTCAGCGCTGAATGCTGTTGCTTCCCTTTTTCGGAGATAACCATCTCTTCTACAAAGCTATTCCACTGGTTACAATCTGGACAGCGACCCAACCAACGAAGCGAAATATGACCGCACTCTTGGCAAATAAATTGAGATCTTTTTCCTTTTCCCATTTTAGTTGCGCTTACCACTTGGCATCTGCTAGGCGGAACCCAGCCGTCAAATAAGGTTTCTGAAAACCGGTGCTATCTTTTGAACTTTCAATCCCCAAAAGCAGGTGGGCCATTGGTGTGATTTTCCAGTATACCTCTGCTCCCAGTAAAAGAGCATCTGTTTCAGATCGGGTCAAGGATATTAACGAACTCCCCTTTGAAAGAGCGGAAAAAGTCAAGCCAGCGCGGCGATCGAACAACATTAGATCAGTTGCCATTTTTGAGCCAGACCGGGTAATTTTGACTCGACCCCGTAGAAACGGTATTAGATCATATCCGTACTGAAAAGACAAGGCTGTTGCCGATCCAAAGCTTGGCAGTTTGGGTTGTCCGAATCCGATTTGTATCCGCTGTTTTTCAGAAGGGAGCCAAGCAACCATTAGTTCACTCTGCAACTGGTCATCCAGGGCAACGTATCTGATTTCAGAACTCCAACCGATTTCAGGCAGTCGAAACAAGGTCGATTTTTGCGCCCACTCCCGGGTTAGTGTAGTTGTACCTTCCAGTGTCTGATCCAGGTTATGTAGTGTTTTTTCGACTCCTTGAATTAGATCTGGTTGGTGAATCAGCCGAGAAAGACTCCCGTCTCCATTCTTGATCTCGCTTACTAGATCTTGTAGATCGGTGTTTAATTGATTAAAATTTTGGCCTGCCGTTCCAAATTCAGCTAGAGCTTGGTCCAATTTCGATAATTCAGTGTTAACAACGTTTCGACCGCTGGCCATTAAGTCGGAAGTTTCGCTCTCCAGTTTATTGAGGGTATGATCCATTTGCTGGGTAAAAGTCTGTAAATCGTTTGCTACACGCTGGAAGGTGGCGATAGTTTGGGTGATCGTTGACCGATTTTGATGGATCAAGTCTTCAGCTGATTCAGTGACGATAGTTGCATTTTGAGCCACTTGCGATAGGTTGGTCGAAATATGTTCGATAGCAGTGTTCAGGTTGTCGAGTGTAATTTGCAAGTTGGTTCTGGTTTCGTCTACGGCTTGACTTAAACTGATTAGCGTTTGATCCAGGCCATACCGGGTTTGATCCAGAGATTGACTAATTTGCTGGATCAGTTGGCGAAGATCGGTAATTCCTGCCTCAACTTGATACTGATTATTTTCGATCAGCTTTTGTGTTAACTGGATCAACTCGGTAACTTGAGCTATCGTTTCTGCCCCGCTATTTAGTGTTTCAGAGATCGATTCGGGATCTAGCCCCGTTAAGGGAAGGTCTGCTACTGTTAGTAGGTTACCCTCCATCGGGCCATTTTTAATATGGATATAAGCCTCACCGACAAATCCGATAATTCCGATCTGGATTTGTGACCCCTGGCGGAGTCTTTGAAAGGCGCGCTCAACCCTCAGCTCTACTTCAACTTTGCTCCCATTGTCCAAGAGGCGTACACTCGTAACACGGCCAATCTGCACACCAGAGAGCATCACGCCAGCACCAACCCTCAGGTCATTGATAAAGTTGAAGTGTACTATTAATAGATCACCTCGTCGTTCAAACGGAGAGTCGGTGGCATTCATCAGCAGGAAAATTAAGATAAAAATACCTGCTAGAACGGTAACACCAACTTTGAGATTAAGACTCCACACGTTCGATAGTCTCTCTGGTGTCCTTTAGATGCGGATCTAGTATTTTACGCGATCCCGAGTAGATAAACTGCCGTACAATCGGATTCTCCTCAGCTTTCATCTCTTCGGGCGTACCTTCAGCGATTACTCGTCCTCGATGAAGCATCACCATTCGGGTAGCGACGAAGAAGGCACTGTCCATATCGTGTGTAACAATAACGGAAGTCACATTTAATTTCTCGTGTAGATTGAACATTAGCTGGTTGATCTCATCACCGGTAACTGGATCCAAGCCAGTGGTTGGCTCATCGTAGAAGATGACCTCTGGGTCGTCGGCAATTGCGCGTGCCAAACCGACCCGTTTGCGCATTCCGCCACTGATTTCAGCCGGCTTCAACTGCTCCACATTATGTAGATCTACCAATTTGAGTTTCTCTTTTGCAATTGAGTGAACATTCTGCATCCCTTGATGCTGTGTTAGAGTAAAACCTACATTTTCTTCCACTGTCATAAAATCGAATAGTGCCGCCGATTGAAATAGCATTCCAAGGCGTCGGCGGATTGGCACCAACTTTTTTTTGGAAAAAGTCGATATTTCCAGTCCATCAAACCATATCTGGCCCCGGTCGGGTTTCATAAGCCCCGTTAGAAGGCGGAGCAAAACACTTTTCCCACAACCACTCGGGCCCATGATAACTAGGGTTTCCCCACGTGGAATATGAAGGTCAATCCCTGTTAAAACTTGATTTTCGCCAAAACTCTTCCATAAGTCCTTAACTTCAATCACAGTAACTGCAGATAGTTATTCGCTAACTTGAAGGTTATTTGAAATTTAGAACAGCATACAGCAGGTGATTTAAAAAAAAGTCGATTATCAGGATGATCATAATAGCGGTAACTGCCGACCCAGTTGTGGCTCGCCCAACCCCCTCGGCTCCGTCGGCAGACGAAACCGAAAACCCTTTATAACAACCTACAATTGCAATAGACGTCCCGAAAGCAGTCGCTTTAACCGCACTGACTAGTATGCTGCTTAAATACATAAAGGCTCGCAGGTTTTTTAGAAAAAAGTTGCCATTCATATTAAACAACTTGATAACGACGAAATATCCACCGGCGAGTCCGAAGGCAATAGAGAACATAGAAAGTACAGGTAACATAATAGTACAGGCCACTAAACGAGGTACGACCAGGTACTTGACCGGATCTACAGCCATGACCTCTAGTGCGTCAATTTGTTCTGTTACTTTCATTGTTCCAAGTTCGGCCGTAATGGAAGCACCGATTCTTCCAGCCATTACAAAAGCGGGTACTACTAGTCCCAACTCCTTGATAATCGTAACGCTGACGAAACCACCGATCGTTCCTTCGGCGGAAAGGACTCGAAGCTGATAATAGCCTTGGGTAGCAACAACTAATCCTGTGAAAATTCCCGTAAAAATGACAATCGGCAAGGCAGTTACGCCAATCAAGTAAGATTGGCGCAGAACCATTTTTGGTTGGTATGGTGGTTGAAAAGCCAAGCCAATTGCGGATAAGGTCAAACAGGTGGCTTCACCAAGAGTAGTTAAGAAAGAGATCGTTAACTTGCCTAATCCTTCCAAAAAACTGATTAGGAAAGGCATAAAAGCTTCTTTCTTGAACCGAATTTTAATGGCGAGTACAATTGTCAAATCTCATTTCTGTCGCCACAAATTCCAACTGGATTGTTCCTGTTGGACCACTTCGATGTTTCCTGATCATCAGATCCGCAAGCCCCGCTTCTTCGCTTTGCTCATCATAGTAATCGTCCCGATACAAAAAGGCGACTAAGTCGGCGTCCTGCTCAATTGATCCAGATTCGCGCAGATCAGAAAGGACCGGCCGCTTGTCGGGCCGACGCTCCACTTCTCGACTTAATTGGGCACAAGCGATAACTGTTAGTTCTAACTCAACGGCCAGACTTTTCAGAGATCTTGAGATCCCAGCGATCTCTTGTTCCCTAGGGATATTTCTACTAGAATCGCTAACCAATTGCAGATAATCCACAGCCACCAGGCATAGGTTTGGATGCTCCCCTTTCAATCGACGGGCTTCAGATCTGAGCCGTTGGATCGTCAATCCCCATGTACAATTGAGGAAAATAGGGGCATTTTCAAATCGAGTAACCGCTTGCGCAATCAAGTCCCACTGCTCATCACTCAGGAAACCTGAACGGACTCGTGAGAACTCCACCCCAGACTCGGCGGACAACATCCGCATCGTCAGTTCCTTAACAGGCATCTCTAAACTGAAGATTGCCACTGACAATTCCCCCTCACTTTCAATGGCGATATTTTGGGCGATGTTGAGTATGAAAGAGGTTTTACCCATGCCTGGTCTCGCTGCAATGATATGCAACGCCCCTTTTTGCAACCCAGAGGTTAGAATATCAAAGTCGACAAAGCCGGTACTAACCCCCAGAATATTTTCATCGCGGCTAGCGGCATCGAGTACATCTTGTAATGTTTCGCGAACAACAGTTCCAATCCGGATAAATCCATCTTGCCGATTTTCATAACCGACCCGAAAGATAGCCTCCTGAATTTGGTCCTGAACGGTCTCGATTTCTTCCTCCTGGTTCAGTGCTAATTGTTGGATCTCTTGACTTGCAGCGATGAATCGCCGACGGGTAGCTTTCTCCCTAACGATCTGGGCGTAAAACTCAGCACTTTCAGTTTCGACAACCCGCGCTTGTAGGTCGTAGAGGTAGATATTTCCGCCCGCACGGTTGATCTGGTTGGTACGTTCTAGTTCATGTGCAACTAGACCCGGCTCAGATTGGCTACTCCGCTCGTAGGCTGCTAAGATGGCAGTATAAATGAGTTGATGATCGGTGGTGGAAAAGATATCCGGGGCTTCGCCCAGCAAAGGTGCAATTAAGGAAACTGTCGCAGAATCAGTCATCATTGCCCCCAGGACGAATTGTTCTGCTTGCCGATCGTGGAGGGATTCTGCTAATTGCATTGCGACAGAACTGGTGGATGCATCCTACCAACTCCACGGGCAAGTTAGCCCTTATGGTTGGATTCTACTACATCCACCCACTATCTATCAGGTTAGTTAACGGTTAAGGAAAGGTCGCTTCTCTAGTAAAGATATCTCTTTCGAGATTGGTAGTGGTGAAGCAAAAATGAATGGTATGGGGGAGACCTCTGCTTATTCAGCCTCGCGTACTACAACAACTCTTAAACTAGGAATAATATCTGGATAGAGATTAATCGGAATCATAAAAATGCCGAGTTCTTTAATTGGTTCCGCTAGATCAAAGCTACGCCGATCAACAATAACATTTTGCTCTGCTAGTGAATTGGCAATGTCAATATTGGTAACGGATCCAAACAATCGATCCCCTTCGCCTGCCCGTCGAGCAATAGTGCAGGTTAGACCACTGATAACACCCGCCAGTTCTCTAGCTGCTTCTTTGTTTTTGAGTTCTTTGGCATCCAGAAGCAGTTTTTCATGCTCCAAAGCCCTTAAATTCTGTGGATTGACTTGAACTGCAAACTGATTGGGAATTAGATAATTCCGGGCATATCCAGGAGCAACCTTCCGAATCTGGCCGATTTCCCCAAGCCCATCAACATCCTGTTTTAAGATAATTTCCATTGGGAACTCTCAATCTAGTGGTCGGAGAAAGGCAGTAGTGCCATGTTTCTGGCACGCTTAATAGCACGAGTAACTTCTCTTTGCTGTTTAGCACTCAGCCTCGTAAATCGACGAGGTAAAATCTTACTGCGTTCTGAAATGAACTGTCTTAGTAAATCGACATCTTTGTAGTCGATAGATTCCAGCTTGACGCTCCGTCGGCGACGCCGGAAAGTTCTTCGGTTAGGATCGGGCTGACGACGATCTCCAGAGTCACCTCTCCGGTCTCTAGAGTCACCTCTCCGGTCTCTAGAGTCACCTCTCCGGTCTCTAGAGTCACCTCTCCGATCTGTCATGGGCTGTCTCATATTTTATTTGTCCTACTTACTTCTTCTAAATTAATTGGGGAGACTAGTTAAAACGGAATGTCGTCGTCCGTCGCCGTCGCGATAGCACTACCTGTACCACTGCCACCATCTTGAAACTCACTGTCTTGGCGAGAACCGACGAATGAGAAACGGTCTAGCGTTACGCTCAACTTAGATCGTTTCTCTCCACTATCCGTTTCCCACTGACGAAACCGGAGTCGACCTTCCACCAAAATCGGTTTACCTTTAGAGAAATACTCACTTACAACTTCCCCTTGACGACCGAAAGCATCGACGTCCACGAAGCAAACCTCTTCTCTCTGTTCACCCGTATTTTTATCCTTCCAACGCTCACTAACTGCCAAGCCAAAGTTGACAACTGTTGTGCCGCTAGGCAAAGATCTAAGTTCCGGGTCTCGCGTTAAGTTGCCCATCAGGATAACTTTATTGAAACTTGACATGTTGATCCTCCTTGTAGACTACTCATTCTTTGCAAATCAAAGCGTTTAACTTTCCAACTCATCATCAGTATCACTAGTTGCTTCATCCACCGTAACACTTACATCCGAGCCATTCACGGTTTCCGCTGAATCTTCTTGGTTCAGATCTTGTTCACGCCGGTTAGCATTAGCAACGTATTTATCCAAATCACCTTCAAAACGCAGCACCAAGTGTCTCATAATTAACTCGGTAATCAGAAAGTGATTGTTGAGCTTACTGACTAGATCCTGTGGTGAGTCGAAAATTAGGAAAATATAGTAGCCGTCTGTATGCTTGTTGATGGCATAGGCTAGGCGCTTTTTACCCCAATAATCTGTCAGCAGAACACTCCCGCCACCGTCTTGAATCAGCGTTTTGACCTCTTCTGTCAACTCCTCCATCTCACTTAGATCAAGATTTGGATTTATGATGAAGAGGGTTTCATATCTGTTCAATTTTATCCTCCCTTTGGACTAATGGCCCCTACTTAAAACCCAAACAAAATTATAGGGGCAGAGAACAGCTAATACTATCACATTGATTAGCAATTAAGCAAGTTTGCTTCTGCCGGTTATTTACCTCCCTCAAAACCTCTAATAATCCCATAGAGAGGATATATAGCTCTTGAGATAAACCGAAGAATTACGGGGGGAAAGAGAGGGACAAGATCGTTTTTTCTTTTGTATCCGGGTATAATTTATCATATATGCCAGTGGAAACGCCCCAATAAAGGGCAACTGTCATGAGGTAAAAAGATCTAGAAGCCATTTCAAAACGGCCTCAATGTAATCAGGATGCAAGCAAGGTGAAAGAAAGCTGGGTAGATCTGAATTTCTCTTTCCCAACCAACAACCAGTCGTCGCCAGTTTGGCCGCAATTTGCCACCATCCTCATCTTTCTTGGTCTGCTTGTTTTAGGCT
>Ga0208128_1000303_pt1 | contig 21036 bp, 18 predicted proteins | sample ETNtaG_35_FD_185758 | JGI IMG/M metagenome (GOLD analysis project Ga0208128, IMG submission 185758) | Marine microbial and viral communities from oxygen minimum zone, Eastern Pacific Ocean - ETNP201306PF51B (SPAdes) (version 2) | ecosystem: Environmental > Aquatic > Marine > Oceanic ... | reverse complement strand
TGACTGGTTCTTGCTAAAAGTAGCGGCTTAATCTACCTAAATATCCTATGTAATTTTAGCTTTTTCCTGCTTAAATTCCTTAGATCCGTACTTTTCTTATGCACTCGCCCAAAAACTTCACTTGACAGCTAAAAAGGGGCGATGGTACTATTTCGGGCTATTGTTCGGCTAAAAAACATTACCAGATTAGGAAAAAATATGCTTGGGACCAAGACCTACTTTCCGAAAGAAAGCCAGCGAGAAATCAAGTGGTATCTTGTCGATGCCGATGGGAAAATACTCGGCCGCCTGGCAACGCAGATCGCTAACCTACTAAGAGGCAAGCATCATCCAACTTTCACCCCCCATGCCGATGGTGGCTTTCGCGTGGCTGTTGTCAATACCGAAAATATTCAAGTAACAGGTAACAAAGCGGAACAGAAATTCTATTTTCGTCATAGTGGCTATCCAGGGGGCGATAAATACCGAACTTATAATGAGCAGATGGAACGGAAGCCAGAAGTGGTCTTGCGTCAAGCTGTCAAAGGGATGTTGCCCAAGAATCGATTGGGTCGAAAGCTCTTGCGCGGACTGAAGATCTACACCGGACCGGATCATCCACACCAGGCCCAACAGCCCGAAATTTTAAGCCTCTAAAGCTGGCTTTACGGCCAGTGGAACGTTAAAAACTCAGCAAAATCTATTAACCAACTCTACCAGGAGTAAGTATGTCAGAGCAGTTTCGGGGAACCGGACGACGGAAGACCTCCGTTGCTCGGGTACGTGTTTTATCCAATGGTTCCGGACAATTCATCGTCAATAAGAAAGCGATTGATGAGTATTTTGATCGCCTCGATTTGGTGATGGTTGCCAAGCAACCTATCCAATACCTCGAGCAAAGTGGTAATTACGATGTTATCGTCAGCGTCAAAGGGGGCGGGATTTCAGGTCAGGCGGGGGCGATTTTGCACGGTTTGTCCCGTGCACTGATCAAAGTTGATGAATCGCTTAGACCACCGCTCAAGCAAGCTGGATTTTTAACCCGCGATTCCCGAATGGTCGAGCGTAAGAAATACGGTCGAAAAGGGGCGCGGGGCCGATTCCAATTCTCCAAGCGTTAATTACATTTCATGTCGAATACAACGGTTGTACTCGGTGCACAGTGGGGTGACGAGGGGAAAGGAAAGATCACCGATTGGTTGGCTGAAAAGGCCGACATTGTCGCTCGCTACCAAGGTGGGGGGAATGCCGGCCACACGATTGTCATTGGTGAAGAGACGTTTGTTCTTCACCTGATCCCGTCCGGGATTTTACGTGCTGGTACACAGTGTGTCATAGGCAACGGCGTCGTCATCGCCTTAGAGGAGTTGTTCGAGGAAATAGACCTGCTCCAGCAACGAAGTATTAACGTTGATCAGCAAAATCTGCTGGTCAGTTCGCGGGCCCATCTGATCCTCCCATATCATCGCTTGGCTGAACAGTGGCAGGAGATGGTTGATAGCAATAAAATCGGTACAACCTTACGTGGAATTGGGCCTTGCTATACCGATAAGATGAACCGTTTGGCTGGCATCCGGGTCGCAGACCTGCTCGAATTTGATCTGTTCCGCAAAAAGCTCGAATACAACTTCGATACCAAAAGCCACATTCTCGACCAAATCGGCGAGGATCTAAGAGTCGACGATATACTTGAGGCGTATCGTGCCTATGCCGACCGATTAAGACCTCACGTAATTGAAACCTCTGAGTTCCTTCATCAAGCCATTGCTGATGGCAAGCAACTTTTACTCGAAGGTGCGCAAGGTACACTACTCGATATTGATTTTGGCACTTACCCTTACGTGACCTCCTCGAATACCACTGCTGGAGGCGTTTGTACAGGACTGGGTATTTCTCCTCGCGCAATCGATAAGATTCTCGGCATTGCCAAAGCCTATGTTACTCGGGTTGGTAGTGGACCCTTCCCAACCGAAATGCCGCCTGACATCGACGAAGAAATCCGGCAAATCGGTGCTGAATTCGGTGCTACCACCCAAAGACCTCGTCGTTGTGGTTGGCAAGATCTGTTTGCTCTCCGATATGCCTCCCGCCTTAACGGCTTAACTGGTCTGGTCGTGACCAAGATTGATGTCCTCGATCACCTGGCAGAGATTCAGGTTTGTGTTGGCTACCGGAAAAATGGGGAACAACTGCACGCTTTTCCCAGTAGCTTGAGTGTTTTGGAAGAGTGTCAACCGATCTACGAGACTCTTCCAGGTTGGCAACAACCGACCACCGAAGTACAAAATTACGCCGATCTGCCATCAGTAGCTAAGGGCTACCTCGACTATATCTCCCGGTTTCTAGATGTGCCAGTTTCAGCGGTTTCCGTCGGTCCCAGAAGGCGACAGACATTGGCCAGAGAGTAGGTAGACTTCCTGACTCACTCCCAGTTTTTTCCACGGGTAGATTTAGACGAGGGTTGTCCGGGCAAAGCAGTAAGAAATAGTTGCCACGACTCAATCCTGCCACTCCGGCATTTAGAAATCATCTCTTCAATCCTATACTATTTCTTTAGAGTTGCGAGGATGCGAAAGCTCTGCTCTTTAAGGTTGAGGGGCTTCTGGAACTTTCAATATTGATCCTCTAGCAGTCCAATAATGCCAATCTCCAATAGCTTCTTTAGTCTCTTCAACATCAATCAATTGAGATAACGGTACTGCTAACTCTTCTCCTTACCAGGTTATTTCAACAAAGACTTCTCTCATACACTCATCTTCTAAAGCCATCCCTTGAACTTCCACGATTTCTCCCACTTGATAGAGGGGAAATTTGTCGTCTTGAAATGCACTTAGCTTTAAATGGGAAAAGAAGGCTATCTTGGAGATAGTAATACCATCCCATTGCCCGTTCTTCTTCGTTATAGGCATCAGCAACCGCTTCATAGTGGATTCGATGTTCTCTATCTGGATCTTTGGGAACTATTGTCATTTTGGACTTCGTGGTAATCTTCACGCTCGACCTACATATATGAACCAACAAATTCTTGGAGGGGAAAGTCGCAGTTTAGCCACCAATGTTGGTAAATTACACATCTGAAAAAGCAATTAAAGTGTTCAGGTTGCGGTTGTCAAAAGCTTGACTCTGTCCGAAGAGAAAAGAAACGTTGCCGCCATTGTCGTTACGAATGGAAACCTGGTAAATTCCCCCTGCATTTTAGCCGCCAAGAATGGTCCAATATTTGGCCCTGGTTTTTCAGGCGTTTACCCGTCATTGCCACGGCTCAGGAAACAGGGATCCACAGGCAACGAATTGGTCCACCAGATGGCGATAGCCGCGCTTAGCCACCCAGTTTCCCAGAGTGATTAACCAGACAAAACAATACCGAAATCCAGAAACAAAGGCCCAATATGGTCTGCCGGCTTCAATTGGCTGACTTCCAGGTCAAACCCGTGCCCTCTCATATCGCTGTACATCTCTTCCACCCACATGCGCCGACCATAGATTTTCAGTAGATCGGCTTGGCCTGGCTGGTCGGAAACTAGATACCAGGGCTGGTCTTGACCCACTTCCCAATGCAGCAATAGCCAGTACCAACTACGGTTATACTTCTCTGCCAAGCCCACCAACCTATGACCCGCTGTTGGCCTGGCTCAAGGGCTAAAACATTGATTTTAAGCCAGGGCTACCCCGCCCAGCAGACCTTATTTTTGCCCTGCTGACGGATAGCGAAAGGCCAATTTCGAGGCCCAAACCAGCCCAACAGGCACACCGATTGGAATTCGGTATCTCCAACCAGTCAGATCTCAGTTGCTGACGGCATCATGTTGGCCACTTGCTTGAAGAAAACCAATTGTTCTTCTACTCTGCCCTGTCCTTTCCTACCTTGGTATACCGACCAAGCCAGTGGCCGAGTGCATTTTTTGAAAGTCATCCCAACCGACAACAGGTGGTGGTTAAAACCGACTTTGCGGCTGTCGATTACCAGGGCAACAGCAGCCGTATCCGTTTGACAATCTCCTCCGCTAGCGGTGCCTACCAACTTCCGGCCTCTGGCTTAGGATGGTTCAAAAATCACCACAACGGTTGGTTAGACGGGGTAATTTTCCCTACAGCGGCCAAGTAGGAACGATCTTGGACAGATGGGATTTACCACTTAAATAGAGACCGGTCAAGAATAGGGCCATATTTCGAATCCGGGTGCTACCTTCTAGCAGCAACCATTGGCTAAGTTGTAGCTTCATTTTATGATACAGTTGAAGGTTATCCAGAACTCGGCCATGCGAGTGCGTATAGCTGCGAGATTCCGGTTGAGAGGCGAAAGTTGACTGATTTGGACCGCATCCGGATCCAAGGAAAACAGTTGAACCAACGGTCTAAATTTCTTCTCAGAAATTCGATAATGTTAAACATACCTGTTTCTCATTGTTGTGATAGAACTTACCGCTTTCATACTATGCCAACTAGTCTTGACTCAAGAATGATATTCCCACGGTTTTCTCCAGTTCGTTGTTTACGTCTAACAATGCAGGTCCGGGATACTATCAGGTGTCACCCGAAACGGTTCAGCGTCATTGTTTTATGCCTTTGACGCATTGTCGTTGTGGGCGTAATGATCATGTCTCCTCAACCACGATTGTACTTTGCTGAATCTCAGCATTCGGTGAGACCAACGGTCTCTTCCCGCTGGCTGTTGACAGTCCTCGAACCTGCACTTTCTGGCACTTCGCGTACGGAAAAGACTGTTCCGCCGCTGGCGTGATAGCTTCATTGCTGGTGTGGGTGTTGTCCGGATCGGTGAAGAGATACATACCCTGGTAACCTTCGGGATGATTCTTGTCATCGACGAATAAGCCGTCAATGCTTATTTCCCGTGGCATAAAGCAGGGGTAGCCGAAATCGTGCCTGCCGTCATTCCACACTCCGATCATATGTGGCCAGGTCGTATCCCCGCAGGCCGGAATCCAGCGACAGTTGCGGATGATCAGGTCACCCTCCCAGATACTGCCATAGTCGCTGCGGAAATTGACCAGAGCGTTGCCGTATAAGGTGGAACCCTCGACTGTAAGCAGACCTCGACCGATGGCGTTGAGTCCCATATGACCCAGATTGCAACGACGGATCGTGTAGGTGCCGCTAACCCCCATATGTGTATCCATCCTGGAGAGAGTACAGTCCTCGAGCAGGATATTCTTGCAGAAGTTCGAGCCGATCACGCCCCAGCGCGTGCGGTCGCAGATGTGGTTCATCCGGCAGTTGATCATGCGGAAATTCACCACATTGTTTGCGTTATAGTCGTACGAACCCATGTTGACCGGCTGTCCCGCTGATCCGATGGTCGAATAGATTTTGTGCCCAGTGGCGAAGCAGTCGCGCAATGTAATGTTGGCGCATTGGCGAACGCTGATGAAGCCGGCGTAGGGGTGCCCTACGCCGGTCTCCCCGACGACGTAGTGGGTCAAACCTCCGTGTTCGAACGGGTAATCACGATGTTCCTAGACCAGTAGTTGTAGCCGACCTCTTGCTTCATCCGGTTGGCGAAGGTGGTGAAGACACCGTCGCGCAAGACAAGCGGCTTTTCGTCAATCGGACGAGCCTCGATGCGAGTGACGCTATCGTAGTTCCAGTCGATGGCACCCTCCACCGCTCCGTCCCGGCGCAGGATGAAGCAGTCGTGCTGAGGCGCGCCCTGATTCTGGTTGAGACCCCGCCGGATGTAGCGACTTTTGTTTGTCGTTCTCCACCAGGACGTGACAGTCGCGTTCGGGTCGCGCAGTCACCTGCTTCTGGTCTCGTGTGAGCCGCTCGATCTGCAATTCCTCAGGTGCCAACAGCGAGCGCACTTCGAATAACGGCGTTTTATGGTCCTCAACTTGTGTGTCGTCAATAGTAAAGCGCGACGTGTTCCAGTCGGTGTCGGTGGCGATGATGGCGGTAAGTGCTCGACGGCCGAGATGATAGGTCGCGTCGGGCTTCGTCCTGACGCGCAACTCGTGCCCGTTGGCATACTCATGTGCTGCGCAGACGGCCGGTAGATCATCGGTCACACCGTCGCCGATCGCGCCGAAATCTTCGTAAGTGACAAAGCTATCCTTGAAAGTCATGTTGTTCTCCTGAATGTATGTTGTGGCGCAAGTGGATTCCGGTAGCCGGACGCCATGGATACACGCACGGCTGTCAGCCACCGCCTGCATCCAGCTTGTTCAGCGACTCCTATACAATAATTGATCCTCCTTCAGCTAAGGCCTTACGGATCGCCGCTGGATCTGCGCTCTGAATGGGAATGCCTTCGTTGATTGCCAGGGCACAGGCAACACCAGCAGCTTCTCCGGTCTGGTTCATGTTGACCATGACGCGTGCAGCGCTGAAGGCCGTTTTGTCGGCATCCAGCATACGGCCTGCAAGAACGAGATTGGGGATACGATCCTGCAACAGGTAACGCCGTGGAATCTGGTAGAAGGTGGGATTCGTGTCAACAGGGTCACGCCAGCGTTTCTTGACGGGCTCCACTCCTCGTTCAGGGATAACCACTTCCGCTCCGTCGAGGTAGCGGAAGGTAATGCCCGGCCCATTGGCGTGGTGAATGTTCACGCGGTATGAGCCATTCGCAATGGCGTCCTCGAACCAATGCCCGTGGAGTACGTCTTCCTCACTCAGTCGGTAGCTAGCGACGATACGCTTTGTTTCCCGGGCACCGATGGTAGCGGCCAAGTCCACCAAGGTCATGTTGGCATCAGCAGGGCCGTACTTCCGAATCAGGTCCATGATCGCTCGCACCTGGCAGCGTCCCTCGATTTCGGCACGGGAGAGTTGACTCCCAGAGGTATCGCAGTCGAACACATGCGTATCGACGCGCAGTGCTACATCTGGCAGGCGGGGAATGGGTCCACCCCATCCCCAATCCGGATCCAGACCGAACTCTACTCCGTGTTCGCGAATGGCCTGTTGCCAATTGAAGTTTCCGAGCGAGTTGAGTCCCTGGATCTTGGCGCACGTGGTGGGCGGCTGAAGCGTTTCCGGCTCGAAGGACGGCAGTTGGAGGTGAAGGGCAAGGTCGGCATCACCTGTCGCATCGATGAACTGCCGCCCACGGATCGCTCCCCGGCCGTTCTTGTATTCGATGATAATCGCCGTTAGTTTGCCATGTTCAACAATGGGGGCAGCGTAGAACGTGTGAAGGTAAGGGATAATACCATGACCAACGACGAACGAGATCATCGAGTTCGATCTTCAGTTCTTCCGTATTGATCCGGTCGGTAGACAACTGAAGGGTTTGGCGATGTAAGCACAGCATCTCGCACGGAGAGGCGGTCGAGTACTTCCTGCGTGAGCCCACCGATGACCTGGCGCTCACCAATGGTGTCGTGCAGGCTATGCCAGACATTGACGTTGCCGGCCGTCGCCACGCCGCCGAAGCAGTTGTGCTTCTCAACAATGGCAACGCTTAAGCCCAGCCGCGAAGACACCTGTACAACTCCCGCCGACGACAAAGAGATCGACCTCTTGAATGATTGGTGTTTTTCTAGCAGACTCCGTAATGTTCTTCATTGTCTCTCTGTAGAAGGCTCCCATGCAGCCTAAACGATCGGCGGTATTGACTTAAATGTCTGGATTTTCCCAGTTTATATATTCTGAATTCAACTCATAAGTGCAACAGCGGATACGCATTTAAGAGACAAGCGGTGGTCGCATCAAGGCTTTTTAAACCGTCGAGCCAAAGAAGCGCTGATGAGAGACTCGGTATCACTTAGCCAACAATAAAGATACCATATTTACACCTTAAAGAAAACAGGTCCAGGCCAAACGACAATAGCAAAAGCGGTTGCTGTTCACAAATCCACTATCCACAGAGAGTTTAAGCAGGGAGAAGGTGGATAGCGACCCAAACAGGCAGATGAAACGGCGATAACCAGGCCTTCAGACCAGATAACCCCCAGAATTAAGGAACCTAACTGGGGATTGGTAGATGCGCGGATGGAGAAGGACTGGTCTCCAGAACAGACCAGTTATGAGTGGATTTATCGGCATCTCTGTCAGGACTAGCAATCCGGGCGTAACCTTCACCTCAGGTGTCAGAAGCCAAGACGGGAGCGATGACCGCCTTAGACAGTTTACGGCCCCTATTTTCGTCGAGGAGCGATCATCTGTTGTGGAGATGAGGCCGAGAATTGGTGGTTGGGAGGGTGAGACAACCCATAAGGATCGTGTCTAGATCGTTACTTTGGATCATGGAACAGAATTTGCTCAACACCAGGCGTTGGCCAAAACACTCGAGGCCGATGCTTGCCAGCAGAGAGGCTGGAATGAAAAGACAACTGGAATGATCAGACCGTAGTTTCCAAAATCTGGTGACCTGTCCTCAGTCACCACAGAAGAGATTGAAGATGCTATGAGTAGATTGAACAACCATCCGGGGAAAACTCTGGAGTCCGAAACACCTGCGGAGGTATTCTTGAACATCAATTCTGTTCTAACCCTAAATGTTGCACCTACTGCTTGAATCCAGGATAGGCTTAGCTACACCTCTTTCTGATAAAAAAGCGTCACTACTGGTTCAAGATGCGATGATTGAACTCCTTGGTCTGATTCGAGATTTGGTAAAGACTTTAGCCTTGAATTCAAGTATCTTTGATTTTCAGTCATCCACAGTTACTAACTCTCACTAAAGTAATGCTGGATTCTGGCATATTGACACGCCGGCTGATCAAAGAAGGATTGGATCCGTCTTGGGGTTTTCTGCCATCTCTGCCGCCCACCAAGAGCATGACTTCTCTTCTCTGCCAGTGAATTTACAGTCTTTCTCCCAATCTCCCTTTGCTGTCTAGGTCTGGCCTGTATGGTCGTCTGAGCCTATTCCCGACTCATCTGCCAAGTAGATCGTTGCAGTTGCCTTTTTAGCCCCTCTCTTAATTTCTGGATAGATATCCTCTTTCCATTGAGGCACCAGTTTTTCATCCTGCGGCCAGGCTTAATAGAGTGGTTTTTGGCGGTCCAGCCGAGGAACTTCATGACTCTACTTAGGGTGTTGATGGAAAGTTTGATCTCGAACTGCTTTTGGATCCGTGTCCGGATGATCTTTCAGGTTCAAAGAGCAGATTCGAATTCATCTTGCTGGGGGGTATCGTTGCCGACAGTTTCCGCAATCCACCTCATCTGTTGATCGAATAGTTTTGAGGGGTGGTCAGGGATGGGTTTGGCCAATAGCGCCTTCGGTCCACCGCAGAGATAGTTGGCCATCCAGCGGTAGATGGCTTGAGTAGATGGCTTGGCGGTTCGGCTTTGGTTACCTCGGTTGCACTCTGACCGCCCTGTATAGCCTTGATTGCCTGCATGCGCATAAGCTGAAGGGTCTGGTGATCATACTCATCGTTTTCTGGTTTGCATTTCATGCGCTGGATTATAGTAGATTGAATTATTATAATCTAGCTTTACTTCCCTGAAAGTTAGTAATATATTATCCAATATAGAATGGCTAAGTGAGATTGAAATGACGATTGACCAAATTATTATGACACCTTCAGACAGATTCAGAGAGTTGTTAAATCTGGACTTTGTGTTCCAGCCTAGTGTTTTCTTACCTCATGAAAATGACGAGTTTCCGAATGGCGATTTTATTAATCCTGAAAAGGCAAAAACTTTGCTGGGCGATTACAAGATCAACATCACCTTCTATTCAAAGAACTATGAAATAGTAGAAACTGCTGTTGAGTCGGGTCGATATGGAGCTATCGTAAAAATTACAGCCCAAGACGGAGTGGAATATATTCGCTACAAAACCCTCTTCAAATGTGAAAACCCGAGATCAATGTTGATGAATGACTCTATAGACGGGCAAGTCATTTTTCCTGAATATTTAGGTGTTGACTCTTCTATTTGGAGCAATCAGAGTCAGAGCGTAAATACATTTATTAGCTTAGCTATTGAACGAGATACCAATCGATCTCATGAATTTGCAATTTTATTGGCGGGAATGAGTGAAATGAATCCCGACCAGAATTCACTTTCTCATTTAGAGAGCGCAACCACCAAGGACAGACAGTGGTGGTTGAAGCTAAAGCGCCAAATAAATGGCAGTCAAAATCGATTTCCAAAGGCATTGATTGGTCCCAAATTAGAAGAGGGTATATCAGCACCTATACTGATAGAGGGAACGGAAGATCAGGCAGGAATAGGACCAGGAACTACAAATAAGATTGATGAGATTCTGAATGCTTGGTTAAAAGAATCTTCAGAACCATTTAATACTTGTATCGCCAGAAAAGGAATAGTATTTTTCAACAAAGGATATGGTCAGAGAAATGGTGAACCTGTAACTCCAGACTCTAAACATCTAGTGTATTCTATAACTAAAGCCATATCAGGTATACTATTCATGATGTTTGTGGAACAAGGATTAGTCAGATTAGATAATCCTATTAGTAGGATTTTACCTCAGTTTTCTGATAAAGGGATCACAACTCCAGTTACTTTTCGTCATTTGTTTACTCATACTGCTGACATGGATGAACATTTTACTGATACGCGGAATGATCTGGAGCAGGTTTATGGTGAAGCGTACCCGTACTTAAAAATTGGGAGAGAACATCGATATAACGGAACGAGTATTGGGATTGCACTTAAGGCTCTTGAACATATCACAGGTATAACTTTACCCCATTTATATCAAAAATGTTTGTTTGGTCCATTAGGTTGTCAATCTATTGAGTCCATTGATGGATCCGCACTGACCTGGTCAAATGCTTACGATTTAGCTTTGATAGGGCAAATGCTTTGCAATCGAGGGAAATACGACAACCATCTTTTTTTTGGTGAAGAAAACTTCAAACAAATGTTGCCACAAAAATTAGATTCTCTTTTGGGTCCAAATTCAGACATTACATGGGGAATTGGTCTCACGAAATTTAACGAAGGAGGTCTTAGTTCAGAAACTATTGGACATGGCTCAGCGTCATCCTGTACCTTGAGGGTTGATCTGAAAAGTGACCTTGTAATTACGATGACACGCTCAAGGGCAGGAGAAAACTTTGATCAAAATCATGAGAGATTTATTTCTGCAATTACCAATTCGTTAGTAAATTAAAGTCCTATCATTGGACATAAAAAGCTGATTAAAGGCGATGGATTTACTAAATTTAGTCAGGGAATGTATGTTGAGGCAAATCGGACAATTTATTGGGATGAAAGACAGACTACTGGAGAATTAGTAGCTTAGGGACTTACTTTAATCCAATGAATAACCACCCTTCACCACCGCGGCTCCTAGCAGGATGCGCGAAGGTCGTCATTACGGACGAGAAAGCAGGTTTGGCCAACGACCCGCTCTACGCGAAGGCGCTCGTCCTGAAATCGGGTAGTACGACCGCGGTTCTAGTAACCGTCGATGCAGTGGCTATCGCCGAAATCGGCTCGATCCAGAACAGTTATCTGGAGACGATCCGATCCCAACTTACCGACGAACTGGACATAGATCCTGCCCATGTCATCGTCAACGCCAGCCACTGCCACGGTCGTGTCTGTCCCGACATTGCCGAGCGAACTGTTCAGGCTGTCAGAGATGCGAACGAAGCTCTAGTACCTGTGACCATCGGCGTCGGCACCGGTTACGAAGACCGCATCTCCGAAAACCGCAGGCTGAGGCTCAAGACCGGTAAGGAGGCGGATGTCCGTCACGCCTACGCCCTGCCACCTGACGAGGAGGTGGCGTCTGTCGGACCGATCGATCCCGAGATCGGCATTCTCCGACTTAATCGAGAGACTGGCCAAACACTCGCTGTTGTCTACAACTTCGCCGTCCACCCCATACTCGGCGTGCCAAGCGGGAAGAACACAGCCGACATCACCGGATTCGCATCGCAAGTCATCGAAGACATGATAAGTGATGGTGCAATTGCCTTGTTCGTACAGGGTGCAGCAGGTGACGTCAATCCGATCTGGTACAAGGATGTCGACCGCCCTCGCGATGCAAAGACGCTCGGCAATATCCTCGGATTGAGTATACTGGAGGCGTTGGGTAAGATCCACGATCAGGACAGCCGGGAACTCAACGTCATCTGCCAGATGCTCCAGTTACCCAGAGCCGACCTTTCGAAGCACATCGCCTCGCTCGAGAAAGAACAACAGATACACTTACAGAGGTTGAAAGGAACGACCCTCAATCTGAAGACGTTCGTTCCTCTGATCATCAAACACCGTCTATCGCCGGAATACCCGACCTATGCCTCCCACCGCTATCTCCACGAAAGAGGAGCCGGTCGAGAAGATCTGGATCTCTTCGACGAGGAGAACCGTCGCGCCCTCAACGCCTATATTGACAATATCCACACGATGGAGCAACTCACCCGGATCCAGACGAATATCAACCTGATGAAAAGGCATCAGGTACGGTTTGAAGCAGAGGGTGAAACGATCGAGGTCGAAGTCGTCGGCCTGCGCATCGGCAACTTCGTCCTCGTGACGTTCCCCGGTGAATTATCCGTCGAGATCGGTCTCTGCATCAAGCAACGATCGCCCCATCCCCACACATTCGTAGCGGGTGTTACGAACGGATATATCTACTACACGCCCACCAAGGCGCAACTCGAGAACCGGGGCAACGCACAGGAAGACAGCGACTGCCTGGTTGCTCCGGAGTGGCAGGCACTGTTCGAACAGGAGGTTACCCAAATTCTGGAGAGGCTGTAGCAGGCGCCGGATGTCTAGGCAATTTGGTGGACATTCACTGGCCAAAGGCAGAGAAGATACAGATAACTTCAGGATAACCTTAATACTTGCCGAGGGGCGCCTTGGTATAAGGCTTTTAAAGCCTCGGAGAAACAGGTAGGAATTCAAGAAACTGGAGTTTTATGACAGGCCTAAACAGGCCAGTTAGCAGACATGGTCGAGATAGAGATTGATGTTTTTGACCCACAATGTACTGGTCAACGTCGAGGTGATTTAGAGAAACTCAAATATGAGATTACTGGCAAAAAAGAGGGGTGGAACCGGCATCGAGCTACTGCCAACTGGCAATCCAAGGTTGAAAATCTAGAGACTGGTTTGATACCGCCAATGATAATATTTAAAAAAAATCTGGTTAGTCACTACCAACTAACTTGCAACACGGTTCTCGGTCCAACTAAAGGCGTCAACCGGTCCCCGAGAAAGCAGGAGTTGAATCGGGGAGGCTTACCCTCAGTTGGTACTTGACCGGGGAAGGGTCAAAGGCTAGAAACAGAATGATGAACTAGAATTCGCCGTTTTTTTAGTTCTTGAAAAACCTCCTGTGGATCAAATGCCAGTTCGGGAAACACTGTACCTGTCGCCTTAGATCCACCTTTAGCAATCAATTGTGTACCAATCGATAGTGGGATACCAACACATCTGGTATAGGCCCTTAAATCTTCCCATCCCTCGACCGATCCATCAGCAGGTGGGTGTGTATGCGTTAAAATGTGCTGTCGACTTTTCCCCTGTTTTTTCCCAATGACTTCAACGTGCAATGCGTAGCCGTACAGTTCAGTTTGGCTCCCTTCAACAGATTGTATCAGGTACTCTGAGATTGCATCCATGATGCCTATTTGTGTTCCTTTGATTTTAATCTGATCATTCCGTAAAAATCCCCAGTCGTAGAGAGCTCTCAGTAGTTGCATATTCGGTGGTGGCCAGGTTCCCCTGACTTCAATTCGCCGAATCCCTCTATCTGCCATTGATTGAACCAGCGTTTTAGTCTCTGGATGTGGAATGATATATTGTAGATGTGAACCGTAAGGCGCAGGTAAATCGATCATCTTAGGACGGGCGAAGGGGGGAACTTGAACGAATTGGCCATCTTCGTAGACTAGGCGAGAATCTAAATGCGGATCATATTCGACCACCGTCGTTTCTGCAATGGCAGGAGAGAAAGCGATAGGACGAAATGCGCCGTGACTGATGTAAATCTCTTCCACGGTCTCCAGTTGATCAGCCGCATATTTAGTCATCAGATTGGTAATTCCGGGTGTCATGCCAAATCCAGGCACGCAGATTTTAGCCTTTTCCTTGAATTGAGCATCAAACTCCCACTCCTTACTCATACCGTTCAAGTTGATGCCGTGAACGCCTGCTGTGGCGATGCAGGCGGCGGATTTCCTATTAACCGAGATCGGAGTTCCGTCCATCACCAGGTTATAACCACGCATGGTATCAACCGCATGTTCAGCGTCGTTGATGTCAACGCGGATGAAATCAACACGTGAATCGTCAAGCCATTCGACGACTCTTTCCGCTTCCGATTGATTTGAATCAGCAATGGTAATCTTCTCGAAATCCGATGTTTCGACTAGATCATAAACTGCCTCCCGGCAGATTTTCCCAGCACCACCTAAACACAATATCTTCAACTTCTCATATCCTTATGTTTCAGTGTTCATATGTAAAGGCCACGTTGGCCGCTAGTTTGAATCCATTGACGTTTGCTTCCAGAATTCTGGCCCCGGCAGTAAAGGTAATTAATTGTCGCGAACCCATTAGCATCAATTGCGGATTTAACCGTAAATATATCACCGGGCTCAGTTGTCAGTCTAACCTGGCGGCCTAGCACCAGTTTTACCGTTGAGGGCCAACGACGTTCACTTCTATTTTCCCTTCTTCACCCATTTGTAGAGTACCTCACCCGCTGTTGGAGATAGCTGTAATCTTGCTCTGTCCACCTACTTGCCACCGCTGTATATATGAGGCTAATAAGTGCCATTGCTACTGTTAGTCGATCTGATTGTGTCTTGATCTGTGATCAACTCTATCGTTTTCTTGCTACCTGTTTTGCTTTGCGGTCTTATAAGGGGGGCATCAGTTCGGTGATTGCACCGGTATCAATTTGATTGTGGACGTAGCAGATTGCCCATTTATTTGGTCAGGGCCATAATCTGGGTCTAACCGTTGCCCACGGTTGGTTTATCCTCTGTTAAGTTGACCACATCATCTGAAGTAGTACTGGATTGGTTACTGGCAGGTAGTTCAGCTTTACCGGTTGTTATCTCCAATGAGACGGTTGGTGATTGAAACCCGGCCAGTGATAAAACAGTAAAGCGGACAAAGACAAAAGCTTATTGAAACAGTAAAAGATCCAAATAGACAGCTTCAACCTTGTTATTTAGAATGCGGTTTAATTCTTGCCTTAGTTCCTCTTTCAGCTTCTCTTTGCCGATGGCTGGAATGACTTCTTCAACGGTTTGGGCGCTTATAACCAGTTCCATTGCCTGCCGGATCTTAACAGCTTCACCGCCTGTCCCTAAGTTGCTTTCCGGATCAACTCCAAGATCCTCTTCCTCAATCTGTTCCTTATCTCCTCTCATGATAGCGACTGCTCGCCAAACGAAGCGTTCGTGGATTGGCGAAAAGATAGCTCCCTCTTGGCTAGGAAAGAGCCATTTAGTAGGAGCTTGCATAGCAGTTACCTTTGCACCAGCACCCTGTTGACCAACTCGGACGCCATCTTCCCAAACCTTCATCAAATCAATCAATACTAGATCTTTCATAACCTGAGGGTTGGGGAACCCATAATTGTAAGTTGGAAGTTTAGAGTTTTTCTTAGTCTCTGAGGCATCTATTTGCTCTGTGGCTTGTTGGTAGACATCGCTTTGGCGTCTTTGGCTTATCTTCTGCTGAGAGAACGGCAAACTGGCAAACAGTGCGGTTGACCGCACGAAGTAGATGACGACCGGTATCAGTGCCAACAATAATAGATAGAGAATGATGCGAAAAACTGTTTTCATCCGCCTAATTAGGCTTTACCAATAACAACTTTTCAATTAGTTGCGAACCGGTTTTTCTTCAAACCGTTCAAGACCGGTTAGTTAGCAGTTGGCGATTCCCATTAATATACTTGATCTCGTAATCGCCATCAGGCACCGGAAGCATTCTTATTGCCAATTCACCCGGTGTGATCAGCGGCTCAGTCAGTAATAGTAGATCATCCAACGATTCCTGCGGTGATTGGCCTGTTGTATCTAAAGTTACCCGCCGCCCTTTCTGTGTGAACAAAGACTGCTCAATTTCGGCCTCAAATTCGGCTTGTAGTTGAGCGATGTCTTCTTTTCGAATAATCTGATAAGGATGTGGGTCTGTTACCATTCGCTCAACGATAGTTGCCTCATCGGCTGTGATGTGGATTAGCACTACATCCGGTAATTTGGCCTCAACCACCTGTGACTCGTAGAGCCGATTGAAACGGTAATTGTAGTTGGGATAGTAGGAGTGATCCTGATTATCACCATAGAATTTGGCATAGACGGCCTCTTCAATATGCCAACCTGAAATCATCGTATTAGCGTAATTTTTAATAACCTCAACGTGATACTGAACTTGCATCCGTTGGAATCGTTCTTTGATGTCGTCAGATAGATTTACAAAAGTAGCACGTGAAGCTTCACTCAGTGTTGCGTCGGGAATAGTAAAGTGATCGTCTAAATGGGTTGGTAATCGACGATGTCGATAGTATTGATTCAGCAAGTCGATCAAGGTAGACTTTCCAGCGTATTCAATGCCAACAAATATACTACGCATATGCTTCTCCTAGAGGTACTGTCGATAGTAGCTTCACTGGATTATAGCATAAGTGAGAATCAAGGCCAAAGGAATGGATGATGGAAAAAGTGCACCAGTTTATCTCTTCTCATCAGCAGTCAGTCGAAAAGAGCTCGCTGTGCCGGCTCTTGCAAGACTTAGTTCGAATCCCAACTGTCAACCCACCGGGTAATCACTATTCAGAGATGGTCGATTTCTTGGCCGATTACGCGCGGAGTTTAGACCTGACAGTTGAAACATATCAAGTGCCAACGGCAGAGGCCGCAGTGGTCGTTCCGCACGCGGGCGATTATCCACGGCTAAATCTAATCGCACGTTGGGATATTGGCGCGGAAAAAACAATCCATTTCAACTCTCACTACGATGTAGTACCCGCAGGCGATGGTTGGACACGTTCGCCCTTTGATCCATGGATTGATGGTGACTGGTTATATGGAAGAGGCGCAGACGATATGAAAGACTCGATTGCGGCTACCCTGTTTGCCATTCGAGCTTTGAAAGAGAACGGCCTCACCCCGGGCTACAATATCGAGTGTTCCTTCACCTGTGACGAGGAGATTGGAGGTCAACTAGGCGTCGGCGAAATTGTCAGGAAAGGGTTGGTTCAAGCTGACTACATCGTTAATTGTGAAGGTGGATCAAAACGAGAAATCGGTTGTGGCCATAATGGCATCGTTTGGGGTGAGGTGGTGGTTTACGGGAAACCGGCCCACGGCTCCCGACCACACCACGGAATAAATGCTTTTGAAAAGACAGCCGAATTGGTAATGCTGATGAAGGAGGAACTGGATGCTCAACTAGCAGATCCAAACCGGATCTTCGTCACGCCCTCCCAAACTGAGCGTAAGCCGACCGTTAATATCGGTGGCGTTTTTAGCGGGCCTATCAGCGGTAAAGTCAATACTGTTCCCGATTATGCTCGCTTCTCCTACGACCGCCGGGTGACCCCAAGTGAAGATGTCAAGTTGGTTGCCGCTGAGATGCAAGAGTTGATCGATCTTGCTAACCACACAATTCCAGACCTAAAAGCAGAATTGGCACAAGAGAGCCTGTTGTTGATTTCTCCCTGTTATGTTCGACCTGATGATCCATTTCTAAAATCGTTTCAGCAGATTGTCACACGGCGAAGAGGCGAGGTCGCCAGTTTCCAAACCACTACCGGTTTTACCGATTTGCACTTCCTGGTTAAGGATGGAAAACCGGGTTTAGGGTATGGGCCTTGGGGACAAAATGGGCATGGCATCGATGAGCGCGTCAGCATTTCCGATCTGATCCGAACCACCCAGATCTACACCGAATTGATGATTGGCGCAGGATTAAATTAAGATCCGTCGGCTTAAAACGGCACCCGGATATCGTATTTGCCCGGTTTCTCTACAAGTAACATACCGCTGTCGATTAGCAACTCTAAAGGCGATTCTTGGGTCTGAAATGGAATCCGGACCAACCCACGAGTCCGAACCGATTCATAAATGGCCATCATGATCTCAACGGTAGCACGCGCCTGACGGCCATCACAGCGGTGGGTTTCAATCTCACCATCCAACCAGAGTTTAAATTCCGACCAGAGATCTCTCCCATCAGATTTGGGTTCGACAATCTCCCAACCATTTGACTGATCGTTTAAGAACTTCAGCTTATTACCTTCCGAAGTCATCACCCCATTGGTGCCTTGCACAAAAATAGTATTCAGGTGTGGCTTCGGCATATCGATTTCCAATATCAGGCGGGCATCGTTCTCGAAGCAGATCAGTCCCATACATAGATCTTCTATTCGACAACGGCGTTCGTAGCGGTCGGTTTTTCGTTCTACTTGCCCGATAACCCAACTGGTGGCCGGATCTCCTAAAATTTGCCGGGTCAGGTCGATGACGTGCGTGCCCCAATTGAGCAACCCGCTTCCGACACGCCTGACAATCGAGACGGGATCACCGATTACGCCGTCGGCAAGTAATCGACAGGTTTCTGGATAGAGAGCTTCAAAACGGCGTTGGTGTCCAATGACCAGTTTGACATTATGCTTGTCGCAAGCCTTGATCATGGCATCGGCTTCGCCTAGACTGGTTGTCATTGGTTTTTCGCATAGGATACCTTTGACACCGCTTTCTGCTGCCGCTACGGTAATTTCACTGTGTGTCCCTTGCCAGGTACACACGGTTACTACGTCCAGATCTTCTTGGGACAGCATTTTCTCGTAGTCGGTATAACCGGTCGTGACATTAAATTCCTGACAATATTTATCAACCGATTCTTGATTGATATCAGTTGCAGCCACGATTTGAAAATCGTCTACATAACGTCCGTAATTTTGCCCGTGGAAATGAGCAATTCCACCACATCCAACGATACCTACCCGATATGTCGCCATTTTTTCCTTGCTATCACCCTGTTAAAGTTTTGCAAATTTGTCGTACTCGGCGTTGATACGATCTAGATCTCCAGCGCCCGCATGTACAAAAATCCGATATTTTAAATCTAGTTGATCGCCAACATTGAGTTCAATCGGTCCGGTAAAATAATTATAGTTAGGTGAAAGAGGACCATAATCTCTTGAGAACCAGTGGGCCTGTACCGGATTAGAAGGTTGATCCAAAATGGCAAGCCCGATCAACATGCCATCGGTTTCAGCCGTTTCGTCGATCCATCTGGCGGATTTGCCAAACATCTCTTTTTCGCCGCAACGCCCTTCGCTATCGGTTAAAACGCCGCCATGGCTAGCAACCAGCCAATCGGCAGGACGTACTAATGGCATTCCTGATTCGTTGGTAGGATGGAAAACGACCTGTTGGTCGGTAGGTCGCAAACTAATGGTAGTATCCAAGTAGAGTTCGCCATCTTTCAGTGTTTGCCAGCGGTAGGAACGGCTGTCCGTAATCAAGACACGGCCATCGGGGGCGATCCACTCGCTGTCGTGTGCTAAAATAGCGACGTTATCTTCGGTTTCGGTGTGCAGGTCTCCAACCAGGTTAATCTGTCCCAGATTGCGCTTATCCCGGTAAAGGTAAAAGTCGAGATGGTCGTTGACCACACCGTGTGAAAAACAGACACCGTGATGGTGTAGATGATCTGCTGGTTGGTTTTCTAGTACGTTCCGTCGGCCTGGTCCAAGTAAGCAAGTAATATGCGGATGCAGTTCTGGATACCAAACATATCTTGAAATTGTACCGATCCCTTCGGCTATAATGTTCATCACATGCGGTGTCTCTTGCGCAAAGCTCAGTTGCATGAAAATATCCTCTAAAATTACGAACTCACTGAGTTAGTGTATCAAAGTTAGGAAACTGATGCCAGTTAGAATCTGAGCTTTAAGATACCATAGCGAGTGCAGATCTAAAGACTTGCCATTGACAGTTGCGAAGATCCAATCTGTTAAATTCTGGGGATTCCAGTTGTCACGGGCTTAGGAGATTACTCACCACTGAGCGTCGCGGCTTGTAATTTTCCACACGGCTTCAAAGAAACGCTGACAGTCATTAGGATTTCTTTGAGTTGCTTACTTTAGCTGCTGCTGGTAACTCAAAGGTGAGACAGATTCACTTAATGGGGATCCGAGATGGATCTAACGACATTATTCTGTCATATCGACGATTTGGTCCAGGCCCGTCTGGAGCGTAAAAACAAGCAGACCAAGAAAGATGAAGATCGTGGCAAATTGCGGTCTGACAGGCATCGATGGAAGGTTGAGCCGACTTTTGATGGCGGCCAAACTTGCGACGACAGGTTGTTGGTTGGGAAAGAGAAATTCAGATCTAGCAAGCTTTCTTTGACCTTGCTTGCATCCTGATTACATTGAGGCCGTTTTGAAATGGCTTCTACGAACTGTCCCTTTCTTATCCTGTGATCGCTGGATCAAATCCCTGATTTCCATTTTTGTTATTCCTGTCATTTTCCTGACTGATTATCCAGTTCCATTAGACATACACTATATAGGCTTGTGTTGTCACAATTTTATAAATCAATTGATTCTACTTGTCAATGTTGCGTAGCTTGAAATTTCGCCGTAAATAAGAAAGAGACACTCATTGGATACCTCTTTTTATAGCAACAGAGCATGGCTATCATTTAGCTAGTCCCATACAATGTGATTTACCCTCAAATGGCTAATTTGACATGTTTTAACTGGAACATAGTCGATGGGGGTACCTTTGTTGACGACGGGTGGAGGTCGCAATAGCCCGTACAGATTATGTGCTAATGTACGAGTCGATTGGTCAGATGTCCTTCATTGTACGTTAATTCTAGTGTTGCATTAGCGTAGGCAGTTATCTGTTTTATCAACGAATGGGGATTGCTAAATAAATATATATGATATGCTGAAAAAATAAAAGGAGTCTGTCATGCACGGTCTAAAATGTGGGTCTGATAACAAACAATGTTTTGATAAAGCAATCGCTAAAACAAGCCATCAACATAAATCGGGCCTGAGATAACTATCGAAAAAGAAGAAGGTAGCCGTTATTTTGGAAGTCGCCAAACATCACCAAGATAAGAGATCCCCTCAGGACTTACGTCTCAAAAATCCTCACACAAATGACCGAT
>Ga0208128_1000301_pt1 | contig 21081 bp, 17 predicted proteins | sample ETNtaG_35_FD_185758 | JGI IMG/M metagenome (GOLD analysis project Ga0208128, IMG submission 185758) | Marine microbial and viral communities from oxygen minimum zone, Eastern Pacific Ocean - ETNP201306PF51B (SPAdes) (version 2) | ecosystem: Environmental > Aquatic > Marine > Oceanic ... | reverse complement strand
TGAGTTCTTTGGATCAGAACCCTCTCCTCATTTTTATCATTGTGACTACGGATTACGATTCTTGACGTAGAAATTGTAACACCGAACTGAAATCCAACTCCTCCGGCCATCAAACCGACTCGGTTTTGAACCCCCTAAAGTTTGTCTTGGCTTCCTTTGAATTTTTTCCTGCCGTCCATCGCAGGACATTGTGCACCGATGCTTTGCGATCCAAAAAGGCATCAATTGATAAAAATATCCGGGGCCAATCTGCTAATGTAATACTTCTGTCTATCCATAATTGACGTTATACACGGGCAAATTAACCGCTTTTCTCAGTACCAATTCGTTCGACTGTTCTACACTCACCAAGCGAATGTCAGCGCCCCCCGCCTTCCCTACCAAATAATATCGATTTCGGTTATAATACTAATAAATGGCACGACTTTGTAACATGGCAAACAGTCTTGTAACATTTTAAGGCCAAAGTAGACCACTAAAATCTAACCTGAAGAGCGTTGATTTTCACAGCGTCAAGGATAACTGAAGGTTCTACTGATCCTCACAACTGACCTAGCGTATCTACCTAACAAATAGACTACTAATAAGGAGTCAATCTCAAATGTCTCAACCCATAAAACTACCTCTTGGCAAAAAGATTAAGCTCGGCGATTTCGATCCCGACTACATGGCTGGCCACGATGAGGGGCGGCGTGAAATAAGGAAAAAGTTGACGAAAGTTACAAGCGAAATTATTGAATTGCAAGAGTTGCTTTATGCCGAAAGTAAGCACGCGCTCCTGATTGTGCTACAAGCGATGGACGCCGGCGGCAAAGATGGAACAATTAAGCATGTTATGGGAGCGGTCAACCCCCAGGGTTGTGATGTGGTTCGTTTTAAAGCTCCATCTGACGAAGAGGCTGCTCACGATTTCCTGTGGAGAGCACATAAAGCTGCTCCTCAGAAGGGACAGATCGTCATTTTCAACCGCTCTCACTACGAAGATGTTTTGGTGACTCGAGTGCATAATTTTGTGTCGGAATCGGTCTGGAAAAAAAGATACGACCAGATCAACGAGTTTGAGAAAATGCTATCTCAGAACCAGATATCCATCCTTAAGTTTTTCCTGCATATTTCAAAGAAAGAGCAGAAAAAACGATTTAAAGAACGCTTGGAAAATCCAGACAAACACTGGAAGTTTTCACCGGCTGACTTGAGAGAAAGAGCGCATTGGGACAGTTACAAGGAGGCGTTTGAGGGTGTCTTCAGCAACTGCAATACCAAGTGGGCACCATGGCATATTATCCCCTCCAACGATAAAAGATGCCGAGACTTGATCATTGCAGAAACGATTGTTAAAACCCTCAAAAAACTGAAGATGAAATATCCAGAGCCTTCGGTCGATATCTCAAGCATCAATGCCGACGACATCATCTGATCTTATGCAGTAATTAGAGGGGTGGAAACCTAGGCTGACAGGTTGGTAGATCTAGGTTTCCACCCCTCTATTTGCTGAAACTCATCCATGGAGGTGGCACCTTGAAAATTGATAGTAGGACTAAACCAATCCCTAAGATCCAGCCAGCTAAAGTTGGTAATATCCCCGAAGGCCGACTAGTGCCGAGATACGCTGGCTGGATCAGGTCGGATTCACATCAGATGCTATTTCGTTTAGCAATCTTACTGATTGCAGCTTTTCCCATTTTCTCGGCTTCGATAGCGATGGCCGCAGATTCCGGTAACTCGCCATCGGATTCGTTGGACGCTTTTGCTATGGTGATGGGATTGCTTGGTGGATTAGCGTTGTTCCTGTTCGGTATGGAGCAGATGTCCGATGCACTCAAAGCAGTGGCAGGTGATCAGATGAAAACGCTCTTGGCCAAACTGACAACCAATCCCTTTTTCGGTGCGTTGACAGGAGCATTCGTGACAGCGGTGATCCAATCGTCATCAGTGACGACGGTTCTAGTTGTCGGTTTTATTAGCGCTGAACTGATGACACTTTCGCAAGGGGTGGGCGTGATCTTTGGTGCAAATGTCGGTACGACGATCACTGCTCAGATTGTCGCTTTCAAAATCACCAAATATGCGCTGCTGATGATCGCGATTGGTTTCACTATGATGTTTGCGTCTAAAAACGAACGGGGAAAACATTACGGCGAGATCATAATGGGACTAGGCCTAATCTTTTTCGGAATGGGCGTGATGAGCAATGCCATGAAACCGTTGAGGAGTTATGAGCCATTTATCGACTTGATGAAACAGATGGAAAATCCGATCTTCGGTATTCTGGTCTCCGCTGTTTTCACCGGGCTTGTGCAGTCATCATCAGCAACAACAGGGATTGTAATCGTGATGGCGAGTCAAGGGTTCATAACACTTCCAGCCGGTATTGCGCTGATCTTCGGTGCAAATATTGGCACTTGCGTTACGGCGATGTTGGCATCGATCGGGAAACCGCGTGAGGCAGTCCGCGCTGCTGTTGTACACGTTTTTTTCAACGTGGCCGGTGTATTGCTCTGGGTAGCCTTCATTCGCCCTCTAGCCGACCTGGTGATACGGATATCACCCGTCGTGGCTGGTCTCTCAGGCACCGAAAAACTCGCGGCCGAGTGCCCACGCCAGATAGCCAATGCGCATACCATCTTTAATATCGTGAACACGATAGTCTTTTTGCCCTTCGCAGGACTGATTGCACGACTAGTTGTAAAAGTAATCCCGGAAACGGAAGAAATTGCGACGGGGAAACCGAACCCAAAAACGCAGTTCATTAGAGAGGATCTACTGTCGACACCGGCGATCGCGATCGAACAAGCGAGATTAGAATTGGTTCGAATGGGGGATCTCGTCCGCGAAATGTTGCAGAAGGTTTTACCAACGTTCATCGAAAACAATCAAGAATCGGCTGAAGAGATACTCGAACAGGGAGCAATCGTCGACTATATCGAATACGAACTCACCAGGTTTTTGTCGACTATCACCGGTGGGAATGTCACTTTACAGCAATCTGAGCGTGCCTTTCAGATGTTGCATTTGACGAAGGTGATCGAACATATCAGTGCCCAAATAGCGCGAGATCTCGTTCCGATTTCCGTGAAAAAAATAAGTCGCAATATTGAATTTTCAGAAGAAGGGAGTGAGGAGTTAATTCGCTATCATGCCCTTATCCTCGAAAACTATGGGCGTGCAGTTCAAGCAATTGCTGACCAGGATCGAACTGCCGCTAAAAATATTGTCTCGTCACAGACCGAATTAGACGAGATTGGGAGTATTTATCGACGGACGCATTACAATCGCTTAAGCCAGGGGTTTCAGGAATCGGTCGAGAGTAGTCACTTTCATCTCGACTTCCTCAGCTATCTAGAGCAGATTAACACTTCTGCGCAAACAATCGCTTCGACTATTTTAGAGGAGTAGTTTATGAAATCAAAAGTTGCTGCAAATCGCTGGGCAACAATTGATGTCGGCACTAATTCGGTAATTCTTTTTGTGTGCGAAGTGGACCCAGAAAGTGGAAGTTGCGTTACGATCCACGATGACTCTGAGATCTCGCGCCTCGGCGAAGGAATTGAACAGGCCCGTCGAATCAAGAAAAGCGCAGCTAATCGAACGGCCGCGACGATCAAATCTTTCTCTCATAAGGCACAACAACTTGGTGTGCCGACGGATCAGATTCGGGCAATCGGAACCAGCGTTTTTCGCCGATCAGATAATTCTGATGACGTTCTAAATTTGGTTGAAAAACTTTGTGATATCGATATCGAGGTGATCTCCGGTCGGCGTGAAGCTGAGTTGTCGTATCTGGCTGTTTGTGGTGATGACATTTTCAGATCATACCTTGGTGAAGGCCTAGTCGTAACCGACATTGGTGGCGGTAGTACCGAATTAATCTACCACAGCAATGGAGTTCAATACAACAGCCGACCGATCGGTGCAGTTTACGGAACGGATCGGTTTTTCAAAAATGATCCGCCGCAGCAAACAGAAATTGAGGCGTTTTCGAAACATCTCGAAACTGTTTTCGCAGATTACTCACCACTAGAAAATGCTTCCCTTGTCGGCATCGGCGGGACAATGGTCAATCTCGGTTCGATCAAAGTTGCTTTGCAAAAGTTGGATCAAGATCAGATCCACGGTCAGACGCTTTCGCTCGACGAGATCGAACATCAAATCCGACTCTTCCAATCTTGCACGACTAATGATCGTGTAGGGATTCCCGGTTTAGATCCGAAACGTGCCGACGTCATCCTTGGTGGCGCGGTAATTGTACGTCACCTGATGCAGCACTTCGAGACATCTCAGATCTCGGTCAGTACTAAAGGCATCCGAAACGGCTTGATTGTGGATCAGCTTTTTCCAGATCTCTTATAGAATCGGGCCAACTCTCTAGCTGGCCCGATCTAGGAAATTAGCAATTCGTGAGTTTATACCTGAAATTTAACCACAGGATATCGTTATCTTTAGATGGCATCAGTTAAACATTAATTGCGATCATAGAGATCGGCGAAATCCCAATTGCACCGATGTGATTTTTCCATCGGTTGGTGTCGACTGGTAGGTAATACTTGCTTTCTATGCTGATCAAAAGCTGGGGTTACCGTCCGACACCGGCACATTGACGATACACAGATAGCCAGATTAGGCCTTCTAAAGACCATCGGCACCTGTTTCCATACGCTTCCCTATAATTTGTTTCGTTTTCTCTATCCAATGCTAACCAAAGCTATGGTTAGTTATTCTGATTGCTGACAACAGACCTCCTCGCGTTCGATTGTCCGCCGTCGTTTTTTACTTTCACCTCTTTTCTAACTCGCTTGTATTTCTTGTATTTTCGTTGGTATCGTTTTAGAGCCACGAGAGTGAGTTCCCACAGTCTTCGATCTTTCCAAGCTGTGAGATTTTCGTCCAAGTGGTTTATCGCTTGTTTCTTTCGTCTGTATACCAATTCTTTTGTTAGTCGAACAGGCCTATTGCTGCCCACATTGACGACAGCGATAATGCTATTTCCCATTATGGATGTGCCTGCTCTTAATATGCCCACAAATATATATTGTGGGAAGTTTGAGCCAGATATTACTCTGAATCTGTTATCTATATTTATCTTCAAAATCGTTTTCTATTAAGGCGACAAGAAAACCTTGATCTTTTGATTTTGAGATGAATTGCTTAGCTATAGCGGTTTCATTGTGTTAAAATGCCTGTCTGTTTCAGAAGCAAAATCCAAAACTAATACCCTTTGAAAGAGAAGTGGGTATGGTGATTTCAGCACTAAACTTGTTTTGTGTAAAACCTATTAGGATTCGATGTCAAAATTTTGGGCGAATCATCGCCCATTGAAGGAGGTTGAGTAAAGCTAGAGCTGTGTCTAGCATGGGCTATCGATCTAAACCTCGAATTTATTTGTGGGGAGTATTTTAAATTCAGAACAACACCCTATATTTTCCTCCGCTTTCGCAAGAACAAGCATGAAAACGATCGGTTTTTTTATCAACACTACCAAGCCAGAAACTTTCGAGATTGTACCGACTACTATTGCTTGGCTTCGCAAACATGGTATTCAGTCTTTGATACCTAGTGATGAAGCTAAAATTATTGGTGTCGACGAAGCCACAGATGACACCGCCTCCCCTTCGTCTCAAACAGGGGACATATCACCAATAGAACCTGAAGGCGTGCTAACAAGTTTGACAGATTTGGACGCGTCATCAACCAGAGCACGTGCGGACATTGTTAGCCTCAGCGATCTAATTCTAGTTTTAGGCGGAGATGGAACGCTACTTAATGCTGCCCATACGCCAGGCATTGAAAATGTTCCTATTCTGGCGGTTAATGTCGGCCACCTTGGTTTTCTAACCGACGTCGCTCGTGATGAACTCTATCCCGCTTTATCGAGGATTTTGGTAGGACAATACGAAATTGATTCACGAATGATGTTGGAAGTGATTCTACCGAATGGTGAAAAGCGACATGCGCTCAACGACGTCGTGATCCGACACCACATGCGACTAATTCATTTAGAGACACAGATCAATAAACAACCTTGTATCAACTACACTGCAGACGGGCTAATTGTATCCACACCGAGCGGGTCTACCGGCTATTCTCTCTCCTGCGGCGGTTCGATTGCAGAACCGCATCTCAATGCTATTTTAATAACCCCAATCTCCCCTCACGACCTAACCGCACGCCCCTTTATTACCCACGGTGACTCAGAGATCCAAATCGCTATTCAAGCTGAGGCGACTGTCGTTGATGAGTCGGCGGGAACACTGCTAGTTGATGGCCAACGAGAGGTCTATTCCGTTCAACCGAACATTCCAATCCATATCCGAAAAGCGGAGAAAACGATTCAACTGATCCGATCCCAAGGCCGAAGTTATTATGAAGTGTTGCGAGAAAAACTGATGTTTGGTCAGGGAGTTAACCGAAAGGTTTCTGTTAATGACTAAAGGAAATTTATCTTCTCAAGATTCAACTCATCGTGTCTGCCTTTGGTCGGGACCACGTAACGTGTCTACCGCTTTGATGTACGCTTTTGCTCAACGCAATGATACAGGCGTTATCGACGAGCCACTATATGGTCACTACCTACAGGTTTCCGGTGCTGATCATCCAGGGAGTGATGAAGTGATAGCAACAATGGAGACTGATGGTCAAAAGGTCATACAAGAGGTGATACTCGGTGAATGTAATCGTCCAATCCTGTTTATGAAGCAGATGGCACACCATCTGGTAGAAATAGATCTTGGATTTCTAGCACAAACCATCAACGTTTTGCTAATCCGCGACCCTTTTGATGTCCTTCGCTCCTTGATTAATCAAATCCCTAAACCCGCTTTGCACGATACAGGTATTGGTATACAGACAGACCTGCTGTATCGGTTCCAAGAATTAGGTCAAGACCTACTAGTGCTTGACTCGACTTATCTGCTGAAAGACCCGGTGGGTGTCTTATCTCGACTCTGTCAACGTATTGGAATTCCCTTTCAGGAGTCGATGCTCTCATGGCCCGCAGGTGGACGACCTGAAGATGGTGCCTGGGCCCCCTACTGGTATCACAACGTCCATAAGTCGACCGGATTCCAACCTTACCGCCCCAAAATCGATCCATTTCCCCTTCGATTGGAAGGCCTGTTGGCCGAATGCCGACCACTCTACGAAACGCTAAAATCCCATGCTATCGTCTGACGACGGGAATTCAAAAGCGACTCGAATAAACCCGTCTGATATCGATAACCAGAGGTTAATTAGTGTTGGAGTACCCATTGCCATTTTTATGGTTGTTGCGGCACTTGCCGCCTGGTTCGGCACCTCCATCAATCGCTCGGCCGATGGTGTAACCGCTCTAACATCTTCTGGTGGCCCGCTGGTTTGGTACAGCGTCCTGCCACCGTTGTTGGCCATTACCGCCGCCATCGCTACGCGCCGATTGTTTGTCAGTTTCAGTTGTGCTATTCTGCTAGGCGTTATTCTATCCGTATTTCTGACAGTAGAATCATTAACCATCAACAGTTGGTTTCAGGCCTTTTCCAGGCAGGCAATCAACGTCGTCAAAACGACCGTCGGCATCACTCCTGAATCGGAGGCTAATTCCACTTCGCCAACAATCAGTCTCTTTAATGGTCAGGTGATTGCCTTTGTAATCCTGATTTTGGCCATGATCTCAGTCTTAATGGTCTCCGGCGGTCTACAAGGCGTTGTTCGATCAATCTCTAAATTGGCCAAAGGGCGTAGATCTACGCAACTGATAACGGTATTGACGGGATTAATGATTTTTATCGACGACTATGCCAATACCATGATCGTTGGTTCTACTATGCAACCTGTTACCGATCATAAAAAGATTAGCCGGGAGAAACTGGCTTTTTTGGTGGATGCTACCACCGCGCCTGTTGCCGGTGTGGCCTTTATCAGCACCTGGATCGGCTTTGAACTGTGGCTGTTTTCTAATGTGGCCGAATCGACCGGTATTACCCGTGATAGCTACTCAATGTTTCTGGACGCTCTCCAATTCCGATTTTACTGCCTGATGATGATCCTCTTTGTTTTGTTGAACGTACTAACCGGTAGAGATTTTGCAGCTATGCTACGGGCGGAAATGCGTGCGGCCAATACAGGTAAGTTGCTTGAGGATGACGCTGTACCAATGACGTCGCAGGTTCTGTCTACGCTGAGCCACGACCCAAACGCCCACATTTCAGCCTTTTCTGCTACCATTCCAATCGCCGCCCTATTTATAACTATTTTTACCGCCTTCTGGATTTTTGGAAATAGCCAGGATTCGATCCTTTCCTGGGCCACTTGGCGAGCTGTGATCTCGGAAGTCTCGAGCCAAGAGAAAAATCTAACGGTTTTGGCCATTGCCAGCGGCATCGGTTTGTTAACGGCCATTCTTTGCTCACTCATCTTTGCCCGGTTACAACCGCTTAAGATTGCCCAGGCGGTTCTATTTGGATTGCGCGGTGGCCTGTTACCAACCGCTGTTTTATTACTAGCCTGGGCATTGAAATCCACCTGCGATACCCTGCATACCAGCCACTTTTTAGCGCAGACGATTGGATCTTCTATTGCGCCACACTGGTTCCCTGCCGTCGTCTTCCTATTGGCCTCCCTGACCTCATTTACCACCGGTACCAGTTGGGGAACCATGATGCTGTTGATTCCAACTGTTGTACCTATCGCCTTTCAACTAGATGACCACCGTTACGGACTAACTACCACAATCTGTTTAGGCGCTGTTCTGGACGGATCAATCTTTGGTGACCACTGTTCACCGATCTCCGATACTACTATTATGAGTTCTATCTCTAGTTCTTGCGATCATCTTCACCATGTTCGAACCCAGATGCCGTATAGCCTGACAGTCGCGGCGATGGCACTGTTGATTGGATATTTACCAGCCGCGTTTGGTACACCCTCCTGGGTCTGTTTCGTTCTGGCCACTGCACTGATGTTTATTATCTTTCGTCTCTTTGGAAAGGAGCCAACATAACAACTCATATGAAAAAGTCTTTAACCCCTCTTTTAAGCCTGATAGGTTTATCAATCAGTCTGCTTATTCTGCTGACGGCCTCGGTCGCCAGTGATGATCCTGAGTTTAAGCGAGTTACCGCTCAGTGGACGGATGCTCCTCCTAAAATTGATGGTAGGCTTGATGACAAGAGTTGGGAAATGGCTACAGTTGTCAACGATTTAGTTCAGCATCAACCGACTCCCGGCGCACCAACCAACCTAAAAACGAATATTTATCTACTCTATGATAAAGATCGTCTTTATGTCGGGTTTGAGTGCCTTAAGACTGACATGGATCAAATGATGGCAAATGAAACACGTCGGGATTCTCGTTTCTTTATCGATGATTACGTTGCCGTTCATTTGGACACCTATCTTGATCGGAGGAACTGCTACGGTTTCGAACTCAATGCACTGGGAACTCAAGCCGATAGACGTGTACAAAATGAGGGGGCTAATAGCGGACGACGTGGTTCTGATATGGCTTGGGATTGCGATTGGAATGGGCAATCTGTTCGAGAAAAAGATAAATGGACGGCTGAACTCTCGATTCCGTTCGCTGAACTGCGCTTTCCACAAGAAGAGGATCTGGCTTGGGGAATTAATTTCTGGCGACAGGACCGCTCCAGCAGGGAAGAGTTGTCATGGGTTGATCTCGGTGGTAGAGAGTATGCCGTTTCTCGGTTTGGTCATCTGGTCGGTTTGGATATTACCCGATTGAACACTCGCCGACCGCTCAAGATCAAGCCTTATGCAACAGTACGACCACAGCAAATGGAAGGCCAAGACTTTAAAACTAAACCCGCCGCCGGCATTGATTTTCGATATCCACTTTCAAATTTATCTTTTGATCTGACGCTGAACCCAGACTTCGCCCAGATTGAAGCCGATCCTGATATGGTCAATCTGACCGATATCCCACTTCGCTTCCCAGAAAAACGCCCCTTTTTTCAAGAAGGAAATGAGATCTTTCAAACGCCGATTGAGCTTTTCTATAGTCGACGGGTGGAGGATTTAAAGGGGGGGGCAAAAATGGCGGGAAAAATCGGAAATTTCAATACCGCTCTGGTACTTGCTCAAGCGGGCCCAGAAGATACAAGTAGAGAGGAAAAGGCCAGTATACTTCCACCTTTAGATGACTACCGTTATTCTGTTTTTCGTCTTCAACGAGAGTTTGGTCAAACTGCTACCATTGGCTTTTTGGGTACTACCAAAGATCAAGCTACCACAAGCTTGAACGAGTACTACGACCGCAGTTCTGGCGTTGATGCCCGCTTCGTCTTACCACAGAATCTGGAGTTAAACTTGGCTTATGCCAGCGAGTGGAAAACAACCGAGGAATGGATTGAAAAAGGCATTAACCGAGATCAAGCGATTTTCGCAGAACTCTCCCGAGAGGCCAGTCTCTTTTCATGGCATAGCTCTTTTAAAGCTCGCTATTTTGATATTGGGCAACATTTCGCACCTGAAACCGGGTTTGTCCCGCGCATCGATCGTCGTGGGGTAAACCTGTTAGGGAAGGTTGAAAAACGGCGAAAGGCAACCATTAACTTCCTGAACCACGAAACTCAATACGAACGGCTTTACAATCATCGTGGCAAACTGGCCAATCACCGGTTTCGGTTGCAGAATATTATCGGTTTTAGTGATTTTTTCCTATTTTTCAGCCCAGAGTGGTATTACCGTTTAGATGACGATGGCCAAGCTTTTACCGACCGGACCCTTGACCTCTTTTTAGGTTGGATTCCACCCAAATGGATTTCGATTCGTGTTCGCAACTCGATTGGGATCCGCAACGATAAAGAGAGCTTTTTCTTGGGGCCAGAAGTCTTTCTTCGTCCCACCTCTAAGCTTAATTTTGAATTTCGTCAACAGCGGTTAGTCGAAGACAGCCAATTAGTCGATAATACTCGTCGATTAGTTGCCAATTACCAATTTGCCCAGCGAATGTATCTGCGTTCCAGTTTAGAACAGACGCTTCAAAACGAGAGCCGTTTCTTTGCCCTCTTTGCTTACGAATACCAACCCGAAAGTAACTTTTTCATTGTCTATAATTACAATCAAAAGAAAAAAGGCAAGGAGCAGATTTTATTCGTTAAATTGGTATATCTGATTAAGTTGCTGGGGTGAAAGAACCGACTTCCGGATGAAACCGTTGAGGGTTTTCGCTGTTGCAAGCGGCGCATCTCCGGCAATCAAGCTAAGGGAAGAATAATCAGTGTTGAGGAACCAGCCAGGCCGTAAAGCGGAGTGATTAAGCGTCATAGCAACTAACAACCGGACAGAAAAGTAGAAAGATCAACAGATATGATATCATCGGCTTACAATAGGGTTCAGCGAGTTCCATAGTGGTGTGATTTAACGATCAATCGGATGGGACTGTTAAAGACCGGCCGGTGATCCACCTGGTTTCAATCCTGCCTTAAACCGATCGGTTCGGTTGGAATTGACCGGAAATTAATCTTCTGAAGCAGTAATTGATCAGAAATACGAAAATCCGTTGGGGCATCACCACCAACCGTTTCGGTCAGTTGATCAATCAGATTGTCTTCGAAATGGATGAAAGGCCGTGCTTCATCTCTAACCCCATCCCACCTACCGCCTTGCGAAATGTTACGTGCTACTACATTTCCCTTGGGAGCAGCAGGGTCGTCCTGCCAGAGCGTCAGCAGTTGAGGATAGTGGTCGGCCCATCGGGATTCCTGAAATGGCATAGCAAAAAGCCGGTCTTTCATGGTCGTATCGACGTGATAATTGGCCCAGCCAGTGGCTCGTGCGTCAATGTGCAAGGCTGGCTCACAATCGACAAAAATGTTGTTCTCAACTGTACAGTCCCGGCCACCACCGATAAAAGCAGCACGCGTCACTTTATAAAAGAGATTGCCGAAAATCAGTGTGCCACAAAACATATCGTCCAGGTAAACACCGACGCAACCGCGGCCTTCGAAGCCGTTGATATGATGGAGAAAATTATGCCGGATAATAGTGCCGCGCATGGTCCAATCACGACCAGTATAGATGGCGCCGGCGTCGTTCGACTCTTGACAGACGTGATGAATCTCATTGAATTCGATCAAGTGTTCGTTGCCGCTAAATCCGATGGCCATATGTGGTGCGTGATGGATCAGGTTGTGTGTGACCCGATTGCCAACACCGTTAATCGATATAGCAGGCTGATACATCCGCTTCCATCGACTATAGTGATGAATGTGGTTGTTATCGGCCAGATGACCAGCAGATTCCAGTTTCGGTCGATCGCCACCGTTCAGGTTGATCCCACCGCTTCCGGTTTGCGTGATCTCGCAACCGATCACCCAGTTGTCGATTCCGCCTTTGACCTGGACAGCCCAACTGCCTACGTTCCGGATGGTACAACCGACAATTCTATTATGCGAACAGTTTTGTAACCTGATCGCATCCGCCCGGAAGGCTTCAACCGTCAAATTTTCAAAACTGATATGTTTAACATTTTCTAGGCTGGCGGCGTTTGACGTTACCGAAACAATCGCCGTACCTTTCTCCAAAGGCGGGTAAAAATATAATATACCGCTTTGACGATCCAGGTACCACTCACCGGGTCGATCGATCTCTGACAGCAGGTTGAAGGCGTAAAACCACTGCCCTTGACGATAGCCGTAGCCGTGATAGGGTGGCCCCGGACAGAAATGATACGGTTGTTGATGTCGATCGACTCAACGGCGTGCCGCTGGTCTGACCAATCCCAGAACCAGTAGCCATGTAGCCAAGCCTCTTTTTCCTGTTGCCACCGCCGGGGGCGATCTCCGTGGTAGTAAAACTTTCCGATCCTGTCACCTTTGGTACCACGGACATCGACCGGGTCACCGCCAACCAGATCGGCGATCTTAACAAACCCTTCGTTAGGCCAACGTGAGATCGGCATCGGTTGCTGGTTGAAAAAGAGTTCGAGCCCCCCCTCGTTTACCGAACCGAAATCGGTAATGCCGAGTGCCGCTAGGTCGGCCTGTACCACCTTACCGTGAACGGTAGGATCCAATCGGTCCAGAACCTGTGGATCGGTTACCAGGTCAAAATTGGTAACGATCTCACCACCGATCAGACGCACTTCACCCGGTGATTGGGCCACAAACCGAATTGGGTGTTCCGCTCACCTCCGCCGCCAGTGTCAGCGGCTGACGAATAGGATAAATGCCGTTACCGATGATAATGGTTACACCGGTTTTCGGTTGTGATTGATGGATCTGCCTAATTTCGGTGATCGCTCTATGTAGAGAGGCAAAAGGCTGTTCTAAAGTACCTCTCGCGTCATCGGTGCCGTCAATGGCAACATAGATCTGCTTACCTTCCACTTTCTTTACTCCCAAGGTTGACAAACAAAAAATGAAGATGACCAGAATTGGCCATCGGAGAAAATCCACTAAGACCACTTTCCTAATGACAGTCTGTTGCTTTATTCTAAGTTGATACTAACTTCTAGTCGAGTATCATCAGCAATTGTGTCCGCTGAATCGAAGACAAGCGCTAAGGCTTTAATATTACTCGACCGATTTGGCCACCTTCGAGAATCGAATCTATCTCAGCTAGCATTTCCACTAGATCGACCTCTCTACAGACACCTTCCAAATTGTCTAACTTCCAATCAGTAGAAAATCGGTTCCAGATTTCTACTTTTTTATCAAGAGAGATCTCAACTGAATCTATACCAATAAGGCTGATTCCTCTTAAAATAAACGGGAAAATTGAAGTCTCAAACGCCGTACCTCCTACCAAACCACAGCAGGTAACAACACCACTGTACTTCATACTTGCAAGTATCGACGTTAACAGGTCACCACCTGCAACATCGACGGCAAGATCCCACAGACCTTTGCTCAAAGGTTGCCGTCGCCGGGTCGATTCTTTAAATTGATCTCTCGGTAGCACCTCTGCAGCCCCCAAACCTGTCAGGAAACCCAGAGTCCCATCTTTCCCCGTAATCGCAGTAACTTCGGCACCGAGTTGCGCTAAAAGTTGTACGGCAATGCATCCAACTCCCCCTGTAGCACCGGTTACCACAGCTTTTTTACCTTCAATATTTGAAGCCTTTTCTAGAGCCTGAACGCACAATCCTGCCGTTAATCCAGCTGTTCCGAGAATCATTGAGTCTCTGTATGTTAGCCCATCAGGCAATTTAATTGCCCACTCAGCCGGAATTTTTATGTACTCCGAAAATCCACCCGATGTATTCATCCCCAGGTCGTATCCTGTCACGATAACATTTGTACCCGCCTTAAAATCTGAACGGTTTGAATTTTCTACGATTCCGACGGCATCGATTCCCGGAGTATGTGGGAACTTCTTAGTAACACCAAGATTTCCTGTAGCGGATAGTGCATCTTTGTAGTTTAACGAAGAGTAATTGACTTTGATGAGGAGATCGCCTTCAGGTAATCCATCAAACTCCCGTTCTACGACCTTACTAATGAAACCTTTACCGATCTCCTCGGTTTGAATGGCTTTAAATTTATTTGTCTTTTGGTACATTGTCATGTTAGTCGAAGGAACAACTGTCTCGGTAGCGCTTAAAAGGAGGTGGTGAATCAATCCGGATCACCCCGGTGAATAATAGCCTCTACTGCGTCCGGATATCGTCAGCGGAAAAATCTTGGTTGGATCAAAATCAACCCAAAACAGGTCGCGTACCGTATTCCAATATTCGATTTATCGAGCTATTGTACTGTCATCAGCCTAGGTTTGGCGTAGTATTACGGTCTTTATGGCCAAAGAAAAAAACGGATATTATATCATCTGTTCAATATGGTTTGGTAAGTTCCATGGTGGTGAGACTTGGTAATTAATCAGGTAGGAACAGTAAGGTTCGACTGGTGATCCACCTGGTTTCGATTCCACCTTAAATTGATCTGTTCGATCAAAATTGTCTGAAAGTCGATTTGTTGAAGCAAGGCTTGATCAAGTAATACAGAGATCTTTAGCTGAGTTATTTCCAACCGTTTCGGTCAGTTAATTGGTCTGATTATCCCTGAAATGGATAAAAGGGTGTGTTCCATCTCAAACTTCGTCTTACTTGCCGCTTTGCGAGGTGTGCGAACTACCCGGCTGCCGTCGTCAGATCGTCATCCGGGTAGTTCGGAGTATCGATTTGCTCACCTAGCTTCCCAAAATGGCATGCCTGCTAGGTAGTTTAAGGTTTAAACTACAGTGGAATTTTATTGGTGATTGAATGGAGTTATTCTTATCGTGTTAAACTAAATTTGGTATTGACATTCAAAACAGAGGTCTGCTAGAATTCCGACGGTAGTACGCGCTGTTTGGTGAGGTGGCGGAGTGGTCGAACGTGGCGGTCTTGAAAACCGTTGTAGCGAAAGCTACCGTGGGTTCGAATCCCACCCTCACCGATGCTAGTGTGGAGAGTTGCGAGAGTGGTCTATCCGGGCTGCCTGCTAAGCAGTTGTAGCGAAAGCTACCGTGGGTTCGAATCCCACACTCTCCGTTTTCTCTTAGGTGCCAACACTTGGATTTGCGCCGGTAGCTCAGTGGATTAGAGCATCTGACTACGGATCAGAAGGTCGGGGGTTCGAATCCCTTCCGGCGCTTTTTATGTTTACGGACACCTATTGGATGACTCAGGCACTGGAGTTGGCCGAACGAGCCGCTCAAATGGGGGAAGTTCCCGTTGGGGCCGTCGTTGTACAAAATAACCGTTTGATCGCAGCGGCACACAATCTCCGCCAAACAGACGGAAACCCGATCGCACACGCCGAAATCTTGGCCATCCAATCCGCAGCCCGGCAAACTGGAGATTGGCGTCTAACGGATACAGCTCTTTACGTCACGTTAGAACCGTGTTCGATGTGCGCAGGTGCGATTTTACTGGCACGCATCCCACGACTTATCTACGCCACCAAAGATCCAAAGTCTGGAGCGGTTGACACTCTCTTTAATCTGCTCAGTGATCAGCGGCTGAACCATCAGGCTGAAATTAGATCTGGGGTCATGTGGCAAGAGAGTCGGGAGTTGTTGCAGTCTTTCTTTCGACAACGTCGAGAAAATAGAGTGGAGAGTTGCAGGAGTGGTTGAACTGGGCAGTCTCGAAAACTGTTGTGCGGGCGACCGTACCGTGGGTTCGAATCCCACACTCTCCGCCATCGATATTAGCAGAAGAGTAAAGAGTTACAGGAGTAGTTGAGGGCTGGTTCTTAAGGGGTAATAGCTCAGTTGGGAGAGCGCAACCTTCGCATGGTTGAGGTCACGGGTTCGAGTCCCGTTTACTCCATTCAAAACGGGAGAGTTGCAGGAGTGGTTGAACTGGCATGATTGGAAATCATGTGTGCGGGTGACCGTACCGTGGGTTCGAATCCCACACTCTCCGCCATTTTGACCGACTTGGTTATGCTAAGCGGGGAGGTAGCGGTGTCCTATACCTGCAATCCGCTATAGCAGGGCTGAATTCCCATTGTGCGGCAAGCTTTTTCTTGGACTGACTGTAGCACGTGGTGTTGAGAGTTGGGTCCTGGGCAACTGGATGTTACTGAACTCCGTCAGATCTGGAAAGAAGCAGCGGTAGGTAATTTGACAGTGTGACACAGGGTAGCCTAGCTTGAGCTAACGATTACCTTAACGCTTGGATCTGCTTGTCAACCTCTGGGTGCATAACCAGGATTTCTGTTTGATTTAAGATCTTAACGAAGAACAAATACCCCTCCAAAACCAATAATATCCCCTTCACTTCAGTGAAGGCCTTCACGAAGAACAACCGTTATGTCTTATGAAGTGCTGGCGCGAAAGTGGCGTCCTCAAACTTTTGCCGATGTTGTTGGTCAAGCTCATATCATTACTACTTTGCAAAACCAGATTCGCACTGGCCGGGTAGGTCACGCCTACCTTTTCTGGGGACCAAGAGGAACTGGTAAAACCACTGCTGCCCGCATTCTCGCCAAAGCCGTCAACTGTACCGGACACGACCCACTTGCCAATCCTGAGCCCTGTAATCAATGTAGCAACTGCCAAGAGGTCTCTGCGGGTAGATCTTTTGACGTCATCGAAATGGATGCTGCCTCCAATAGAGGAATTGATCCAATTAGAGAACTGAGAGAGAATACGCAACTGGCTCCTGCAACCTGTCGATTCAAGATCTACATTATCGACGAAGCGCACATGCTAACCCCAGAGGCCTTTAACGCACTATTAAAAACATTAGAGGAGCCGCCAACTCATGTTATCTTCGTTCTAGCCACTACCGAACACCACAAAGTACCACTGGCTATTGTTTCTCGCTGCCAAGGATTTGATTTTCGGTTCATGGATCAAGATCTAGTAGTAGATCGCTTGCGACAAATTTGTCAGACTGAAGAGATTGATGTAACCGATGACGGCTTAGCTTTAATTAGCCATCAATCGGAAGGGTGTCTGCGAGATGCAACCAATATCTTGGAACGGCTGACCGCCTCAATTGGCAAACAATTACCAGTAGCAGAAATCAACCAGATATTGGGACTTGGATCTACTCAACTAATCGAAGATCTTTCAGAATTGATTTTAGCCGGGAATGTAGCAGATGCCATCCAAACCTTAGCTGACCTTTCACGAGTCGGTACTGATTTAATCCAGTGTTTACAACAACTGATTTCCTATTTCAGCGATTTGCGTCGAGTGGCTATTGACAGTAAACTAGCCAGTCTGATCCAAGCCTCGCCGACAGAAGTTGAACGGATGCTAGCGCAGGTAGGCCAAGTCTCAGCCCAACGCTTATCTCGCATCTTGCGGATCTTGATACAGACCCATAGCGAAATTAAGAAAAACGGCTACGCACAACTGCTTCTCGAATCAGCCTTAGTCGAAACTTGTGCTACCACTCAGAGTATCCGAAGCCTAGCCGAAATCACCGATCTGCTAAAAGAGCTAAAAGAGTTGGAAAAGAAGATTGATCAGAGAGGGCCGATTTGTCTGCCAACCAATCCGATTAATAACGAAGCTTTGAGCGGTGAAGGGGCAAAACCGATGCAACCGCCCGTTACTACCGATGGTAGTATTCTCTCCGACTTGCCCAGTTCGGCGCACATACGCACGGAAGATGAAACCGTTGTACTACTGAATCAGAGTGATGTCCAAGACTCATCCCCTGACCGGGAAAAAGGTAAGCTCAGCGGAAATGCAGTTGGAACCGATAGCGATCGGTCGTCAACCGATGAAAACCAATTTGAAGCCAAAACTGTATCGACTAATCAGGAAGACACTTCAGATAGCATTGCTAGAAACAGTCATTCAGTTTCCGAGGTAGTAGCGTTTGATTCGATATGGCGACAAATGCTGGTTGATTTGCAAACTCATAAACGGCCTGCCTACGAACTGCTAAAGAACGCTGATTTCATCCAAATCGATCCGGTAGGCTCAGCACCGGCCGATAATGGTGATGAGCTCGGCCTCTACTTCCAGGTCGCACTGACCCGCCCGGTAATACTATTGGCAGATGGCGACAAAGAGTTGGTTGCCAGACTCCTAAAGCAGAGGATTAATCAACCGGTACAACTCAATTTCGTGCGTCAGCAGAACAGTTCTCCGACCAATATAACCTCGGCCTCTGATAGAAACGTGCGCCAGGCCTCACCAGCCAGTGCTTCCGCGGAAGACGAAGAGGAGACCGCTCCACGGATTTCAACCGATAGCGGTTTAGATTCGGCCGAAGTGTCAGCCACAACTGAAACTCCGCGTAGTCGCCAAAAACAGGAAAAAACACCTTTAATGCTTCAACGAGAAGTACTTCAGGATAAGACTCTGTCTCCTGTATTGAATATGTTTGACGCTAAGATTCTGAAAATTGAACCTAAGTAGATCGATTATTTCCGAGAGTATGGGTAAGCTATATTTAAGTTCTTTGTAGAATAGAGGTAATTGAAAATGAATATGAATAATTTGATGAAGCAAGCACAGAAGATGCAGAAGCGAATGGTCGAGATGCAAGAGGAGATGACCAATCGCACGGTTGAAGCCTCCGTTGGCGGCGGCATGGTTGCTGCAGTTGCTAACGGGAGTGGTGAATTGGTATCGATTAAACTCTCTCCGGAAGTTGTAGATCCAGATGATATCGAAATGTTAGAAGATCTGATTGTGGCAGCGGTCAGTGAGGCACACAACAAATCACAAGAACTGATGAGCGAAGAGATGGGCAAATTGACAGGTGGGGTCAAGATTCCAGGAATGATGTAAGCCTGGTCAATGAACTACTATCCAGAAGCAATGGCACGCCTGATTGGCGAATTACAAAAACTACCAACTGTTGGCCCAAAAACAGCCCAACGCTTAGCCTTCTACTTTTTGAAGATGTCCGTGATGGATGCTAAAGGAATCGCACAGTCTATCGAGGATGTTAAGTCTACACTTGACTATTGTACACGGTGTGGCAATATTACCGACACTGATCCCTGCCGAATCTGTACTGATCCTAGACGAGACCGGCAACTGATCTGCGTAGTTAAAGATCCCGATGATCTATTAGCTATAGAACGGACCAATCAGTACAATGGACTTTATCATACCTTGATGGGTGTATTATCCCCACTTAATGGGGTTGGCCCACAGGAACTACGAATGTCGGGGCTTTTTGAGCGGGTCGAGAAAGATCACATAAAAGAGGTGATTATTGCTATTAGTAGTACCACTGAAGGTCAGGCAACAGCCCTCTACTTAACCCGGCAATTGACCCAAAAGTTCACTGTCTCCGTTTCGCAAATTGCACACGGAATTCCGGTTGGTGGCGACCTAGACTATATTGACGAGTTGACCATTGCAAAAGCATTAGAAGGTCGACGTCCGTTTGGACCATAGTTCTCCCTTGGTTTATGTTAGTAACGTAATCGTGACTCTCCGACCTAGTTTCATTCTTCTGAGGCAGGTGTATAGGCGTGTACACTTGCTACCTGTCTTCATATTTATCCTGACCTTATGTTTACTTGGTGTTTCAGATCCTCGTTTTACATGTCAAGTCAGCGAGGAACCTGTTCCGAATTTTAATGCGGAGCGCGCTTTTTTCTATTTGCAACAGCAGTGTGATTTCGGCCCACGTTACCCGGGATCAGATGCACATAAAAAAACACGCGATTACCTAACCGTAGAACTCAGAAATCTAGCCGATGAAGTTAAACTTCAGGCCTTTACCACGAAAGGCATAGAGATGACCAATATCTTAGCCAGATTTAGAGGTGGTAAAGGGGCATCAATGCTTCTTTGTGCTCATTGGGACACACGCCCTTTTGCCGATCAGGATCCCAATCCTAAAAATCGAGGAACCCCAATTCTGGGAGCAAATGACGGCGGGTCTGGTGTAGCTGTTTTGTTGGAACTTGCGCACAACCTGAACCGTTATCCCCCACCGAACGAAGTCATCATAGCCCTCTTTGACGGCGAAGATTACGGTCGGGAGGTTGACAACATGTTTTTAGGGTCAACCTATTTCGCCCGTCACCGAGAAGGTTGGGAGGCCGATTTTGGTATTTTACTCGATATGGTTGGCGACAAAGATCTTCGGATTCCGAAGGAACGGTACTCCTGGCAAACTTCGCCTGATTTAATGCAGACACTCTGGGATAGGGCCGCCGACCTTGGCTTGGCCGAGTTTTTCCCAATTGAATTAGGTAGAGCAATTATGGATGATCATGTTCCTCTGATCCGTGCCGGCTTACCGACAATCGACCTAATTGACTTTGACTACCCATACTGGCATACAGTGGAGGATACTATTGATAAATGTAGTCCTAAAAGCCTCGAAATTGTCGGTCGTTTAATGCTGGACTACATCTATCGATGAGCGGTTGAACTGGATTTTTAGTTCTCAATCCTCGATTAAGCAAAGGTGGTGTGGTCAAGTAAAAATGGACACGAAGCTAAGCTGCATTTTTCCTAATTTCATTTTCGAAATCATTGGGGATCACAGGTCCCAAAGTGGAATGAAGCCGATGGCTGTTATCGAACATCTCAATCTAGTCGATGACATTTACCTGGGCTTCTTCTCCGATCAAATAGCCCTTTTGATGAGTGCATTCAGTCTTCAGCGGATGAAAGTAACTCTCAACAACTGAGTTATCCCAACCGTTGCCTTTTCGGCTCATGCTCCATGTC
>Ga0208128_1000300_pt1 | contig 21102 bp, 8 predicted proteins | sample ETNtaG_35_FD_185758 | JGI IMG/M metagenome (GOLD analysis project Ga0208128, IMG submission 185758) | Marine microbial and viral communities from oxygen minimum zone, Eastern Pacific Ocean - ETNP201306PF51B (SPAdes) (version 2) | ecosystem: Environmental > Aquatic > Marine > Oceanic ... | reverse complement strand
GAATCAAATACATTCGATGATACCGGAATAGCGATAGAGGGTGCTGACCAGATTCTAGAAAGTAATACGATAATTAATTCACCAGAATATGGTGTCAAGATTCATAGGAATAGCTATGACAACAAACTTTTCAATAATACCATATCAAATTCAGACGAAAAAGATATTTTTGTGGGTGGACTGTTCAACCAGACCAACAATATTGGTTATAACAACACTTTCTCGACAATAGAGGTTGAAAGCAACGGCGAGTTCATAATCCTGGATTATGTGAACGTCAAGACTGTCAATGCTACGGGCGATAAGTCAGGTATTGATATTCGTTCGTATTATTCTTCATCTTTCTACTACCGTTCAACATACTTTGGGGGAACTGATCCACTTACTAATTCAAGCGGTGACATTCCGTCGTTTTTAGCTCCTGTAGAACATTACGATGGGAGTTCCACACCAGATTCTGTATCATTGCCGGTCCGGGCCCGTTTCGTTGACTGGGTGGAAACCTTCTATCTCGATACTTCGCAGAGTGATTCAATTACAATTGACATTCCTGATCTGCGAGTTAAGAATATTGATACTGAGGCAATGAGCTATCATATTCAAACTGCTATTGATAATGCATATGTCGATGACCGAATCTATGTTATGGCTGGCCTATATTTGGAGAATGTTGCTGTATACAAGCAGATTACTCTGGCTACATGTGAGCCTGAATCTTATGGAACTTGCTATACTGATGGAAGTGTTTTGATTGATGCTCAGCAGAATGGTAGTGCTATAAAGATTTCTGAAGATGGTGCTGAAATCAGAGGTTTTACTGTAACGAATGCATCATCATGGCCTGAGGCAGGAATACGTGTTCAGGCCGACAATACGGAAGTCTGGGGTTGTAACGCTTACGGGTCTCCAATAGGTATTTTACTTCAAGGCGCATCCGGAACCAATCTGAAATCCAATTCGGTATTTGGAACAAATATAGGTATCTGGCTAACAGCTTCATCTAACAACTTCATGGATGTTACTACGATCTATGATACAAGTATCACCGATATCTCTTTTGACAGTTATGGATATGCAGATTCCGAAGGTTCAGAAAATAATGTTCTGGATCGGATGAGAATCAAAAAGATTAATTTCACTAATTCTCCTAACAATCTAATTCAGTGGCCCGAAAGTATTGACTACTATCAATTTGAAAAAGTAACACTTGTTAATTCACAAAATGTCGTTTCAGTCGGGTATGATGATCCCGCAAGTATTGAAATAGATTCAGATTCATCTTATTTCGTCAAAAATCATGTCAACATTCATGTAAGTCAAAATGGAACGTTTCTTTCTGATGTTGATGTCAAGATCTGGAATGAGACTGAAGTATTTTATTCAACTCCTCTGTTTGGAGGTACAGATTCAAAAACGGTTGCGGGCACTATAGAATCTGTAAAGACATTTGCATTCAAGGAATACATAGGCAACAGTTCGGGTTCGGAGAATTCAATTAAAGTTAGGATTGCCTATATTGATTGGACAGATGAGACTGAATTATCAGGTAGTGACGGTTACCCAGGATTTTGTCATCAATGCACGATTTATGCCGACTTCGACGTCCCTATGTTCAGAGTTTACAACGAAGATGCAGAGGAATATTACTATTACATTCAACCAGCAATTGAAAACGCGACAGCCGGTGATACAATATCGCTTGATTCCATGGAATATAACGAGAACATTGTTATCGATAAGCCATTGACGTTATCTGGAGATAGCAGGGATACGACAATTCTTACGGTCGACATCTCAGGTTTAGGATCGCCACCACTGGCCAATTCATCTCTTGAAGGAATTAGTATTACTGCAGATGATGTAGTAATAGAGAACTTGCAGATATCCAATTTCTCATTGGGAATCAGGATTTATGACGCCGATAGAGTCAGAATTTCCAATGTCAGAATCATGGATACAAATGGTAAGGGCATTTGGGGTTTGGTCTGGACCACTGATTTGGAAATTATTGATACAATTGTTGATTCTGCTGGTGGTATTGGAATAGAGGTTCATGACAATTCGGCTGGTTTTTCATTGCGAGATTCAGTCATAACCAATTCGCAGGGAGGCGTTACGATCAGTACCACAGGTTCCTATGGTGCAAGCATTGATAATGTGACAGTAGCGGATAATTCTAATTATGGGATTCATATTTCGGCCCCGGGCAGTACAATATCCAATAGTACCATCGAAAATAATGGTATGAACGGTATCAAATTGCAGGCTGTCACTTCAGCGAATATAGAAAACAATACGATATTCGACAATGGTCTAACTGAAATTTATATGGTATCCTCCTATAACGTCGATATTTACGGAAACAGTATTTCCGATGAATACGATGGAGTAGGAATATCGGCCTCTGCAAGCGAAAACGTGGCTATATCCCATAATGAGATGAGCCTCTCCATTCATCTAAATTCAAGTTACAGTCAAATCTCGGACAACAACTTCACGGATATTTTTGGGGGTAGTGTAAGCTACGATGATGCAGCTATGGTAATATCTGGAAATAATAACACAATATCGGATAATAACATAGACAATGTTGAACTTGCATTTGTGTTCTTATATGGTAATCATGACTATAATCTCGTAGAAAATAACACTCTGACCTTTACAAGTGATGATATCTGGTACTACACTTCTGGAATGAACAACAGATTCATCAATACGGACTTGGGCATTGTTGATATATCCGAGGACAGTTATTTCGAGCTCCTTAACTATATTGATATCGAGATGTCGACTATCAATGGACCCGCTACTAATGTTGAATTAGACGTTCATTACACGAGTGGTCCTTCGATATATAACACTGGCAGGTATGGCGGTTCGGATTCAAAAACAGATTCATCAGGTACCATAGAGAGACTATTCATTGTCTATCAGGTCTTCGATGGAGATTACGTACCAGATACCCTTGAAACACGTGTGACCTACTATTATGATGGAGCTGAATACAATTTTACGCTTGATACATCAATCAGCCACCTAGTGGAAATAGCGGTGAATCTACGTCCTATAGCATCTATCGATCAGATTAGTGGTATCGGTGACAATCCATCGACCAGTACGGAAGAAGCTGTCAAGGGTGCTGATATACTCATGATGGACAACCATACCGTTGCCTACTGGCCGTTTGGAGAAGGTAGCGGTCAGACTGTAACAGACGATACTGAGGCCGCTTATACAGGAATAATTAGACCGGCGGCGATATGGAATGAGGGGAGACCTAACGCAACTGATTCCAGTTCGGTTGAATTTGACGGGAGCTTCACCAACATAGAGACCACGGCTACTTTCGAACTTACTGAATTTACCGCAGAAGTTTGGTTCAAGACAGATACAACCAAGAAGATGGTTCTTTTCTCGGACAAGGACAATAGCCAGAAGTGGGGATACAATATGTACATTGATAATGGTCTGGCCTTCGATTTCACTGTTAATAATGGGGGCCAAGTATTCCGTTTAGCTCCCGCGGAATCAGTTACGGATAACCAATGGCATTTTGCAGCTGTTGTTAGAGATAGTTCTTCTGTCCAGCTGTGGCTGGATGGTGAATTGGTGGCGGGTTTCTCATGGTCCGGTGACATAGATTTCACGCTGAGTCCAATCTATATTGGGCAGAATCCGTTAGGGAGCGAGTCATTCAAAGGTCTGATCGATGATCTCAGATTCTCCGATATTGCCCGTCACAACGAAGACTTCATGACAGGTGGCGGAATCGTTGTTTTTGAATCAGACTCTTACGATCCTGATGGACAGATATCCGAGTATATCTGGAGTTCTGCAATAGATGGGGAGCTTGGACGTGGTCAGACGCTCTACTTCGCTGTTGACGATCTGACTCAGGGATCACACAACATACAGTTGCATGTCATGGATGACAATGGTACGTTTTCGGTGATCCCGGATTCTCTGGTATTACTAGTCATGGAAAGACCCGACTCGACGATCTTTTCCATTGCCGTCAACGGAGACAGTGTTTGGTCTGGTTGGGGCTCTATTGAGGCCAACAGTGGAGATAACATTTCCTTTAAGGGAAGAACAAACAGCCAACAATCCATAAGTGAATTCTCCTGGGCTTCCGACCAGGATGGTGTTATCTCGACAGTCGCCGAGTTCGATATAGATACGCTCTCCAATGGAACTCATGCCATAACTTTCAAACTGAAGGGAACGAACGGGCTGTGGAGTGCTGAACAAGAAGTACGCATAGACATCAATGGCCGTCCTGCGATAGGTAATTCGCATGTTACATCCGAGACACTCGACAGGCTGAAATCGGCGATGTTCAAGGTCAGGATAGAGGATGATAATACCGATGGTTCCTCGCTGGTTTACGACGTTGGTTACAGAATAAAAGGTGGAGGTGGAGAATGGGAATCCGAATATATCAGTGATACTTCTTACAACAGTGGAACTGGGGATTTAGAATTCACATTTACCCCGGATCAGAACGCACCCACTGGCGTGTATGAGTTCTTTGTCGAGGCGACAGATGAGGAAGGCGGCGTTTCCGACTACTATATCATGAGTCAGAGCATAACTGTTCAGAACAATGAACCTGAGATCGAGCAATCCAGTCTCGACACTGACGGTGAACCACTAGAGTTTACCACTGGCACCACGATTGAATTGGGTGTAGATTCAACAGACCAGGATGGTATTGTTTCAACTGTGATCTGGTACGCGGATAATGACGGTGATGGTACCCTGGAAGAGATTGGGACTGGCGCCAATTTCTCCTTCGATAATCAACTGGCACCCGGAGAAAACACGATCCGGGTCCGTGTACTGGACAACGAGGGCGGCTATTCTGAGCAGGAATTTATGGTGATCGTAAAAGAAGCTCCGGTCGAGGCAACCCTTATTGACTCTCTGGTCGAAGATTTCAGTAGTAATTTGCCTCTTATCGCTCTTCTGGGAGGAGGTATGGTGATGGTTGTTGGAACCATTCTACTGAGACGCAGGAAAGTCACCGAGGTAGTCGCAGAGGGTCTCGAGGTAGATGATGGAGTTTCAGAACAACCTAGAGAGACATTTGACACTCTAGAATGGGATATTCCTACCGATGCACAAGGCAATGCATTGATTATTGGAGAGTATATGGCCAAGCGTAGGGAGTCCTACCTGACCTATCCCAATAATGATGAGGTTCTAGATTACCTGCACAATAATCGCGAGCGTTTCCAGATATCATCATATTTTGATGTACCTGCTGAACCGCCAGCCGTCCTCACGGACTGGGCACTACCCGACAATTTGCGGGGTAATGTCCATCTGGATTCCCCTCGTAAGCAAATTGTGGATAGAATAACCACTAGCAGTCCTGACAAGAATTTCGTGATTATTGGTGAACCCGGTGTCGGTAAGACCGTCATGATGTTCGAAGTATTTGACAGATTGATGTACCAGGCCCCAGTTGGTATTCTGACCACGGATATGATCGCCAAAGCTCACGTGTTGTTCGGGGTCCGTGTCTTCTACGATGATATTCCTGAGAATCAGAAATTAGTGGAGGCCTTGACAGATAACGAGATCCAAGGCGTAATTGTCACTTCCAGAGAAGCGGATTGGAAGGCTTTACCAACCGAGATGCAGGCCAAATTTGACAGACTGACAGTTCCACTATTCAACGAGCTGGATATGAAGGAAATGATCAAGAAGATGATGACCTTCCAGAGCATTGGTTTCAATGAGAAAGCTATTGACCTGCTGGCCGAATATTCGGAAGGTAGTCCAATTTACGTCTGGTCGATGGTGAGGGAGATGATGCATCGCAGCGTCAAGAGTCTATCCGAGGAATATATCAAGGAGAATTCCATCAAGGGAATGATAAATTATGTTGCCCAATTGTTGCAGAGACTCCTCAAGGATGGTGAGGAATACAGATCCGGTGGATTACATGCCCTGGCATCCTTGATATTCCTTTCAGATCACATGGAAGAACGTTATTGTAACGATTATTTCTTTGATGCCTACGTAGAGGTCTTGTCTAAGCATACTGAAGAGAAACTGGATGACAAGATGAATCCCAAAACCCTCAATTTGGTTCTGGCCTATCTGCCGATCAATGACAGCGTGATCAGATTCCCACACGATACTTGGCCTGACGTCCTACAAGGTTGGGGGGACATGAATCCATTCAGCAGTGAGCTGCGAATGATTAACCGTTTATTTGCGGATTCCGGACTTTTCCAGAGCCTGAAGAAGGAAGTTGTGAATGATGTCTGGAACTCGACTTATGAGAGATACAAGCGTACTCCATCAAGGCAGAAGACCTCATTATTGGCTCTGGCAGATACATTGTTCCAGAACTTTACAATTGATGAGCTGAATGAATTGGGTGTCGATATAGATATTGTGAGGCAGGTTGCCTCGACTTATTCCCATATTCCACAGGCAGCTAAGTTACTATCCAAGATCCAGGCCGTTCTTCCACAGACAGTTACCCGCATTATCAATGTCCAGGACATTGGTTCTGACAAGGGACATGCACCTTACAAGATTCAGGAAATGTACCTGATCTACAATGATGGACGTATGATCACCAGTCTGATGGATGAGGAGGCGAAAGTCGATTCCGATATCATGAGCAGTATGTTGACGGCTATCAATGATTTCGTAAAGGATTCATTCCAGACCTCTGGTAATCTGGGTTCAATTGATTATGGAGAGAACCAAGTAATTCTGGAGAGAGGAAAGCACACTATCCTGGCTTCTGTAGTATATGGTGAGGCCAATCGTGACCTGAGATCAAGAATGGGACGGGCACTGACCAAGATAGAGGATGAATTCGGTTCAATCTTGAAGAACTGGGATGGAGATATTGATAGTTTGAGTGGCAGTCTCAAGCATCTGGAACCAGTGATGGATCTAAGTAAATCCGTCACCAAGAGTATGATTGACGAACTGCAGGCTTTGAAGGAGGTAAGCCTGAGGTCCAGCTGGAGTCAGATTGCTGGCTTTGTACAGGTCAACTTGATGATTAACAATTACTCCAAGAAACAGCTTAAAGGAGCCAAATTCAGTCTTGAATATGGTGCAGATTACTTGAAATTAATTAAGACCGAACCTTCACTGAAACACTCAGTGACCGAAGTTGAGTTGAAACCAATCAAGGCTAATGATGAGGTTGGCGTAACCCTCTATTTCGAACCATTGAAATCAACACAGGCGTCCTTGAATGTCCATCTGGATTATGAGGCAAAGGGAGGTCAATCCTCCGGTGTTTCCACTGCAGTCTTCGAGCGAGTGGATCTTTACAAGGAAGGTGCAAGCCTGAATGTCTCAAGTCTTGATAATGCCAGCAAGGCTGAGATTGTTACCACCACAGCTCCGGTTGAGGTAGTTGAATCCACAATGGGTGAGGTTGAGATAGTTGAAGCAGAAGTAGAGGAGGTCACAGATGCACCGATAGAGGCGATTGAAATGGCCGCGGAGGTGGTCGAGATAGTTGAAGCAGAAGTGGAGGAGGTCGCAGATGCACCCATTGTGGAGGTTGAAATGGCTGCGGAGGAGGTCGAGGTAGTTGAAGCAGAAGTGGAGGAGGTCGCAGATGCACCCATTGTGGAGGTTGAAATGGCCGCGGAAGTGGTCGAAGTAGTTGAGGCTGAAGTAGAAGAAATTGTAGATGAGTCCATCGAAGAGATAGTAATGTCTTCAGAAGTGGAAGAAGCTGAGGTGATCGAGGCAGTTCCCGAGGCTGAAGTCATAGAAGAACCAGCCGAACCTGCTCCAGATCCTGGTGAATCCGGTGTCGATGATCTTTTGAGCAAGCTTAGCGAGCTTGATGACCCTGAAAATGCCCCCAAGAAGAAAGGGAAGAAGTCCGATGAGGAAGAAGACAAATCCGGTATGGATGATGTCTTGGGCAAACTCGACGAATTATAGATTGGTGCGGGTGCCGGGATTTGAACCCGGGTTCCAAGATTGGCAACCTTGAGTGATACCAGGCTACACTACACCCGCGTGTTTTCGTCCACAAAAGATGGCATAATAAAGATGACCAAGCACCTTTAATGACCACTCAAGTGAGCGCTGTATGTCAGACACGGAACAGACAGAATTAAGCCTTTCAGAGGCATGGCAAGAGAACCGTCTGCCAATTCTGGCTTTGGCCCTTTGTTTCGTGATTTCGCATATGCTGGCCATGTATCTTGTACCAGCTTATGAGGAAGCAGAGGTACAAGCCTTCGATAATCCTGATGATCCCACTAATTCAGTGTTTTACATAGGTATAATTCTGGTCTTTACAGCCTTTGTCCTATGGATTGCCAAACAGGGTCTGGAATGGATTCTCCAATTGATATTTCTATCTGCAATCGGTGTTACTTTCATTTACGTCTTTTATCCTTTTTTTCATACCGTAGGGATAACTGGCGTGGCAGGTTATATTGGGGCTACAGGTCTGGCAATCGAATTGACGTTTTTGCTAATGACCTATCCTGAATGGTACGTGATTGACATTGCCGGCGTCTTGTTGGCAGCTGGTGTCGCGGCTATCTTCGGAATTTCCTTTGGTCTGCTCCCCGCACTTCTACTTCTTGTTGGTCTGGCGATTTACGATGCCTGGGCGGTCTACCAGACAGGTCATATGGTTGACCTAGCGGATTCGGTCATGAATCTCAAATTACCGATACTGTTGGTAATTCCTAAATCCAAGGGCTATTCATTTCTTGATCAGGGAAGTCTGGCCGACCAGATTGAGAAGGGAGAGAAGCGTGAAGCCCTGTTCATGGGTCTGGGAGACCTTGTGATTCCTGGAGCTCTGGTCGTGTCCTCCAAGGTAGCATTGGGTTGGACGGTAGGGATTTTCTCTATGGTAGGTAGTTTGATTGGGTTCTGGATATTGATGACCTATGTTCTCAGTGGGCGACCTCAAGCCGGTCTTCCGTTACTGAATGGTGGCGCAATTCTAGGCTATCTGATCGGTGCCTACTTCGTCGTAGGCGATCTGGGTCTATGAATTTAGTTCCAGTTCATGGTTCACCCGCGCTTCACTTTGAAGAAGAATCTGCATTGCTGTTATCTGATCTTCATTATGGGGTCGAGGCCGAGATGCTCCGGGATGGGGTCTGGATTCCCAATAGGGCAACTCCCCGTACCGAAAAAATATTGAAGTTGCTCAAGCAGACAAAGTCAAAGAGATTGATTCTGCTGGGTGATGTCAAGCACCAAGTCCCTCATAACAGTAAACAGCAACGAACTGATATTGATCAATTTTTCATGGCTACGACCCGCATCGCCAAGGTCGAAGTAATTCCTGGTAATCACGATGGAGGTCTGAAGGAACAGGCACCGTCTGATGTCATCTTCCATGAATCAAGTGGTTGTGTGATAGGCAATGTAGGAATGATTCATGGCCATGCATGGCCTTCTCAGGAGGTCATGAATTCCGAAGTCTTGGTGATGGGACACGAGCATCCGGCACTATCCTTCAGAGATAGACTGGATAAGCTGCATAGTGAACCATGTTGGCTTCGAGTACCTCTCCTGGAATCTGACAGGTATGACAAAATACCTGAACAGTTAATCGTCCTGCCCGCTTTCGGTGAACTGGCCGGCCGTACCATGAATCGAGAACCTCTAAGGGGATTTGGACCTCTTTTCAGGAATAATCTGGCAGATATAGCAAAGGCCCGGGTCGAGACCCTGGAAGGCCTTGATTTCGGTGAACTGGAGAATCTGATCGATTTGAGACTATGAAGATAAATCCAAGATTATTGAAGGCCCTTGAGGATAGAGGCCTTGCCGAACCTACCTTGGCCCAGTCAGCGGCCTGGCCAACGATAGCCTCCGGTTCCAATGTCCTGTTGATCGCACCTACTGGGGTAGGTAAGACAGAGGCGGCCATGGTACCTCTGTTCCACAAGCTTCTTGAGGAAGAATCTAGGCCGATAACGGTCCTCTACATTACTCCACTTCGTTCGCTGAATAGGGATATGCTACGCCGTTTGAAGGACATCGGTGAGGAATTGGGAATCAGTGTGTCTGTCAGGCATGGAGATACCTCGGCAAGCGAGAGGACCAAACAATCCAAGAATCCTCCCCAGATCCAGATCACTACTCCCGAGACCTTGCAGATCATGTTGTCCGGGAAACGATTGCGTGAGAATCTCAAGGGAATTCAGGCAGTGGTAGTAGATGAGGTCCACGAACTGGCTTCCAGTGAAAGAGGCGCACAGTTGAGTATTGGCCTGGAACGCCTGGTCCTGTTGTCCGGTGAATTCCAGAGAATAGGTTTGAGTGCAACGGTAGGAACACCGGTTGAGGTCGGTTCCTTTCTGGTCGGAGATCGAGAAGTGGAGATCATCACTCCTGCGCTGGAACGGAAAATGGATCTGCTGGTCCATGCTCCCGAACCTGTCCCGGAGGATGACGAATTGGTCAACGAACTGTACTGGGAACCGGAACGGGTCGCGGCCCTGCGTTATTCAGCCAAGGCCTCGAAAATGGGACCTACCCTTCTATTCGTAAATACCAGGGATACAGCAGAGGCAATGGGTGTACGTTGGAATATGTGGGATCCAGATGCCAGTATCCACGTCCATCATGGTTCTTTGAGTAAAGGAGTTCGTATCGAGGCCGAGGAAGATTATAGGCAGGGCATTGTCAATACACTGATCTGCACATCCTCACTTGAGTTGGGTATTGATGTCGGAAACACGGCTCTGGTGATTCAGTACAATTCACCGAGGGATCCATCGCGAATGAGTCAGCGTCTGGGTCGTTCAGGCCACAGGATTAAGGAGACCGCGATAGGTCGAATAGTATCTACAGAGGCAACCCAGATTCTTGAGTCGGCTGTAATCGCCAGACGTACTTTGGCCGGGGAACTGGAACCATCACGAATCCGGGAGATGCCAATGGCCGTTCTTGCGAACCAGATTATTTCGTGGACCGTATGTGATAAGAATGTTGAGAAATCAGAGTTTCTGAAGATTATCAAGAAGGCCTATCCTTTCCGGAAACTGAATGATATAATCATGGATGACCTGCTGGAATTGCTGGATCAGGTACACCAGAATCGGACGATTGGCAAGTCAGTCAGGCAGGGGCCCCGGGCCATGAAATATTTTCATGGCAATTTGTCCTTAATCCCAGATCAACGAACTTATGGCGTTCGTGATATCACCACCCAGAAAATGATCGGAAGGCTGGATGAGCGTTTCATCCTTGACCTGGCTCCTGGAGACAGGATAGTCTTCCGGGGTTTGGTATGGTCTGTGGTGGAGATAGATGAGCAGGTCACGGTCTCTCCTTCGAGTTCTCTAGGTGAATTGCCCAGATGGATCGGTGAGGACATCCCCGTTCCTTATTCTGTGGCTCTGGAGGCCTCAGAAAGGCTCAGTGAAGGGAACTGGGATAATCTGCCCATAACCGATGAGGCCAGAGTTGTTCTGGACGATTACCACACCAGTATTCTGGATGCGGGAGTGATGCCTTCTCCCAATTGTCTGTCGATTGAGCAGCACGAGCGCCTGTTCATAGTAAATTATCCCGGTGGAAGTCGACTGAACCGGACGATAGGCATGATAATCACAGCCATGCTTTCGGCCAAAAGTGGATACAAGGTAGGATACCAGTTTGATCCCTATCGTATCATCCTGGATGCACCAACAAGGACGACGGTCAAGGATATGCTGGCCATAATGAAAGGTTTTGAGAGTGGTATTGCCGGTCTGCTCAGATTCTCGATGCGGGACAGCCCGGCCCTGAAATCCCAGTTACTGCATGCGGCCCGGAAGATGGGAGCGATAGGTCCGGAGGCTGATGTCAGTCGCTTCGGTATGCGCAGACTGATCGAAGCCTATTCGGATACGCCTCTTTACACGGAAGCAATTGAACGGTTCCTGTTCCATCAACTGGATGAGGAGGGGATGGAGGAATTCATCGAGAAGATTAATTCAGGACAGGTCTCGGTGGTCCTGTCCCCCAAGACGCCTCATGGTTATGCCGGTCTGGATCCCTATCGTGATTATCTGAAACCCCCCAAGTCAGATAGTTCAGTCGTGACCGCGGTTCGAAGAAGACTTCTGAGAACCGATCTTTCACTAAAATGCCTGTCCTGTGATAATTCCAGAAAGAGGAAGGTCAAGGGAATCACCAAAAATGAACTGGTGTGTCCGAAATGTAGCAGCCGGATGGTCGCGATACTGCATCCTATGGAGATGGACCGTGAGGTCAGCAATAAGAAATTGCTCAAGTCGGCCTCCTTGGCCAAATCCCATGGTGCAAGGGCGGCCCTAGTGATTGCTGGAAGAGGGGTTGGCCCTGATACTGCAGGTAGAATCCTCAGAAAGCAACAGAGTGATGATTCGGATTTGGTAAAGTCAATAATCGAGGCTGAGATAACTTACGCTAGGACCCGTAGATTCTGGGATTGAGTCTAACTTAAATATATCATTGATTAGAGGAAATCGTGAGTGGTGGCCGTGAAATCAATGCTGCAATCCCGGTCACTGTTTTTCTTTTGATATCAGTTTTACTCTATGGAATATACGACAATCTTTCGGGAGAAGATGAAGGGTCTGAAATGGACTTAGTGGAACCGGTCTGGGACTATGAACATGACTCTGAGAGTGGTTATGGCTCAGTCACGGGAGGGTTCGTTTATCGTGGCCAGAATGTTCCGGAACTGTATGGAAAATATGTCTATGGGGATTTCATCATGGGTAAGTTGTGGTCCCTCGAGATAGTTGATGATAATCCTGTGAATAAGTTGCTCTATGACAGCAAAGCCGACACTTCCTTGACCGGCAATCCTAGGATTTCCGTATCCTCTTTTGGTGAATCTGAGGATGGTGAACTGTTCTTCACGGACCGTAATACAGGGAGGATTTTCACCTTCAACCAGACAGATTCGGGAATAGTGGTGGAATCCTTCAAACCAGATATCTCGATTCCTTTCCTGATAGGGTTGTACAATGCAGGGGACTCATCAGAACGTCTCTTCGGGATCGAGCAGACAGGTCGCATTCATGCCATAGGAGATTTCAATCAGACAGAGATATTCTTGGATATATCAGAAAGAGTGGAGTCAACCGATTGGGAACAGGGTCTTCTGGGTCTGGCTTTCCATCCTGATTTCGAGAATAATGGAATTTTCTTTGTGACATATACGACCTACGATGATGGAACTCTACGACTTTCCAAATTCACTGAAGGTTCAGATAATGAAAAAGTGTTATTGGAGATAGAACAACCTTACGTTAATCACAATGGGGGACATATCGAGTTCGGACCGGATGGGTACCTCTATTTCGGTCTGGGTGACGGTGGAAAATACAATGATGCGTTCGACCATGCCCAGAATCTTGAGACTCTGAAAGGGTCTATTCTTCGTCTGGATGTCAATGGTGAGGAGTATGCTATTCCTTCCGACAACCCTTTTGTCGGAAATGACAAAGGATATCGTGAGGAGATCTTTGCATATGGTCTGAGAAATCCTTGGATGTTTAGTTTTGACCGGGAGATTGGTGACCTGTGGGCTGCTGATGTGGGCCAGGACAAATGGGAGGAGATCGACATTATCGTGTCAGGAGGAAATTATGGCTGGGCCTTCCGTGAGGGTACCCACTGCTTTGATTCACCATTCGAGCATTATGATGGCCATAGTTGCGGAGAGATAGACAGTTGGACCTTTGGAGCATTCCTTTACGAAAGGGTATTGCTGAATTATCCATTGATGTTGATTCTTCTGGTTTCAATCGGCGTTTCGACCCGATACAAAATCCAAATAGGTTAATTACTTATTCACTCGATTATGGATAATTGTGCTGAACGACAAGGATAAGGAGCTCTATTCACGCCAGATAACCCTGCCGGAAGTAGGTCTGGAGGGACAGGAAGAACTGAAGGATACAGGTATCCTGATAGTGGGTATGGGTGGCCTTGGATGTCCTGTTGCCCAGTATCTGATCAGTTCCGGGATCGGTTACTTGACCATCATGGACTCGGACAAGGTCGAATTATCCAATCTGTCGCGACAGCCGATCTATACCGAGGATGATATTGGTGAATACAAGGTCAATGCGGCCAAGCATACCTTGAGTCACCTCAATCCGAATGCGGTCATCAATGTGATCCCTGAGAAATTGACCGAGGAGAATGCCCTTACCTATGTCAGTTCGAACGATTTTGTCATCGATTGTACCGATAATGTGGAATCAAGATATGTAATGTCCGACATCTGTCAATCGATAGGTAAACCATTGATTCATGGTGGTGTAAGAGCCTTTGAGGGGCATGTCGGAATTTTTCTCCCTGGTAGTGGCTATTATCGAGCGATGTATCCCAAACCACCTGCTCCCGAATCGGTAGCTGATTGCTCCGAGACCGGGGTTCTGAGTGCCTTTGTAGGCTGGGTCGGTATGCATCAGGCGTTGCTGGCAGTCCAATTGGCACTCGATAAGATCGATAAATCATCATTCTTCTTCCTGGATGGGCGTAAAGGAACAGTTCGGCAGGTAGAGGTTCCCACCGTGGAGGCTGGTAAACCAGGGGAATTGGCGAAGACCCTGCCAGACCACATGACAGCCTCTGAACTGAAGGAGAGACTGGAATCCGATGATCCTCCCTTGTTGATAGATGTCAGAGGTGCAGAGAAGAGAGCCGAGGTCAAGATAGAGGCCGAGGATATGCACATTCCGATGGATGTCTTTGCCGAACGGGTGGGCAGTATTCCCCGACACGGTAATGTGGTCCTCTATTGCCATCTGGGGATCCGTTCCAATTCTGCAAGGGCCTGGATGGAATCAGAGGGTATCCCGATTAGCCACCTCAATGGTGGGATCGAGAACTGGTTATTCGAGAATGTGGATGAATCCGGAAGTCCTGTAGCGGTGGCAAACAAGATGGAAAGTGATGATTCCGTGCCCAAAAAACCCTTGACGGTGGAAGAACAGAATGCCCAGACTTTGGCGAATGCCAAGCTGGAGGCCGAGTTAAAGAAAATGGAGACCGAGGCAAAACATAGTGAACTGGCGGGACTGGTCGATCTCAAGGACAAATTGCTGAAGCAGAGTCTGGAGATCGATAAACAGCAGCAGGAACACGAACTGAAGCTGGAAAAGATGAAGATCTCGGCGGCTGCCAAGAAGAGTAACACCAAATTCGTAGTGGAAGTGGTCTATCTGGTCTATAATGACGGAAGATTATTGGGTCACGTTTTCTCCGAGGATCAGAAGACCGACGCGGAGATCCTGACCAGCATGCTGATGGCGGTCAATGACTTCGTCGCGGATTCCCTGGGAGTGACCGGAAATATTGGGAATCTGGAGTTTGGAGCAAACTCGATTGTAATTGAGAAGGGAGAGCACTGTTACATAGTCTCGATGAACTATGGAGAGCCTTCAGACAACCTTCGGCAGGGCCTAAAAAAGCAATTGTCATTAATAGAAGATAAGTATTTAAGTAAGCTAGATGGTTGGGATGGTGATATCTCTGCTTTTGAAGGATGTGCCACGCACCTGGTCAAGGTCCTGCTCGAATCGACCGTCAAGGACCGATCAGAAGTGGCATAATTGAGGATGTGGCTTAAAACTGCATTTTGTATGACTAATTCGTTTGGACAGTTGTTATCTTGGTCCCTATCTCGGAGGTTGTAGGTCCCAGTTCAACCCCCAGATAAACGATGGTGATAGTGATTGTATATTCTATATCCAAAGGTTCTTCCTTATCGATCTTGTCTCTGGTAACCGGGTCCAAATTATTCAATTCGAATTCTTCGTAGGTCTGATTACCGCTTCCCAAAGTGTAATCAAAATTGAAATCATCCTCTGTAGTTGGATCCGATTCCAAAATCTTGAGGTGAATCAGAACATCAATACTCTTCTCGAAATAACCCATTTTCGGAATATCGAAACTGATCTCGCCTACAATGGACTCCTCATCAGGAGTTAACCAGAAGTTCGCATTGGTAATATGGTCTTCCAGGTTTATGGTTATGCCACCATTATACATTTTGTACACATCCGCACCAGCAGCAATCACAATCACAATTAAGGCCAACGTGAAAGCCGACTTCATCAGGCCCAATGTGGTTCTAAGTCCAGTCGTCTTACCTCCACTGGTTATAGACTTTGTATTTGCATTACCGTTCGTGGATCCCCCTCCTCTCGCTCCTCCTCCAGGAAGTGTGTCGGGCTCTCCTCCTCCAGGAAGTGTACTGGGTCCTCCCCCAGAAGATGCGATGGACTCTCCTCCACCGGGAAGTAGGGCGCTGGATTCTTCTACGCCAGAAGATGGTGTGCCAGACTCTCCTCCACCGGCTTTGCCTGCTCCTGTAACCATGTACTTACCGGCTGCTACTAATCCGCCCCCGATCGATCTCTTACTCTTGGGTCGTAGAGTGTATTTGTCTTCCTGCTTAACAACTTCTAATGCTCCTTCCCGTGTTTTGGATGCCTCCACTAGATCCTCCAAAGCTTCTGAGGTCCTGCTGTAGGAAAGGCCTGTGGCCTCGGCAACCTCATTCGTATCCAATGCTTCTCCAGCAGAGAAAAGAGCAGCTTCTACAATTCTCTGATCATCGGAGATGTCCTTCTTGGCTGAATTGGTGTCTTTGTCCATTCCTGATGACCAAATGCCCTCCATACTTATAAGTTAGACACACAAGTCCATGGGCAAAGTCTATTTGTTTGTCAGCGCTGCATTTCTTAACGCTATATCCGATTTATGCCTAACCAGCATTGTTTCCTATAGGGAAACAAAAGTGATTAGTAAGAACCAGAGTTGACAAGTTTCTGTGAGCATCAGCTCTATCAAATTGTCAGTCGCCTGTCAGTTGCTGTTGGGAGTGGCACTGATTTTTGTTTCCGGGGGGGCTGAGGGGATAGATCCGGAGTGGAGCTACGAGGCTGGTGATGATGTCATGTCCATTGCAGTTTCAGCAGATGGAGAATACATTGCAGCTGGTTATAGGAATGGTTATGTCTATCTATTCGACAAGGATAACAATACACCACTCTGGAGTTATACTACTGGAGATACTGTGGTATCGGTTTCCATCTCAGCAGATGGTGAGTATATCACCGTTGGCACCTATAGTAGTGAGGAATTTGGTCTTCTCTACCTGTTCGATAAGGACAGCAGTACGCCTCTCTGGAGTTACACTACTGGGAGTTATGTGATGTCGGCCGCCATCTCTGCAGATGGCGAGTACATTGTTGTAGGCACCTACACTGATAACAAGGTCTACCTCTTCAATATGAATAACAGCACCCCACTCTGGAGCTACACTCTTGGGGTTGATCCATACCAGGGTTATGTGTATTCGGTCGCAATTTCAGCAGATGGAGAATACATTGCAGCTGGTGCTAGAGATGGTTATGTTTACTTATTCGACAAGGACAGCAGCACGCCGCTCTGGAGCTATGGAACCGGAAGTTCAGCTGTGACTGGAGTCGCCATTTCAGCAGATGGAGAATATATCACTGCTGGTTCTTCAGATATGGACACTGAAGATAACAAGGTCTATCTGTTTGACAAGGACATTGACACTCCGCTCTGGAGGTATGTAACTGGGGAGGCTACACATTTTGTCGCCATCTCTGTGGATGGTGAGTATATTGTTGCAGGCTCCTCCAACAACAATGTCTACCTCTTTGGCAGAGACAACAACTTCCCACTCTGGAGCTACGCTACAGGGGATAATGTGAGGTCAGTCGCCATCTCAGCGAACGGCGAGTACATTGTTGCAGGCTCCCAAGATAACAAGAGCTACCTATTCAACAAAGATAGCAGCATACCGCTCTGGAGCTACGAAACCGGAGGTAGGGACGGAATGCCAGATGATATGGAGGTCGCTATCTCTGCAGATGGCGAGTACATTGTTGTAGGCTCCCACGATAACAAGATCTATCTCTTCGAAAGGGTTCCTAACAGTCCGCCGACCGTTTCAGACATATTTATTAGTCACAATCTAACCGATTCGAAGCGCCGCGTTTATTTCTGGGCTAATTATAGTGATTCCGACGGAAATGTGACTGCATTTGAATGGTCTTCAGATATAAATGGGATTCTCAACACAACCAGTAATTTCGACTCTGACGATCTTTCGGTCGGCCATCACAACATAAGTATCCGTGTGATGGATGATGATGGAGCTTGGTCAGATTATGTTTATCTGGATCTGGTAATTGAAGAACAGGAAGAAGAATGTTCTTTTGATAGTTTCATGGATAATATCTATGTTCAGAGTCCATCCCTATCTGGTCCAGTAGTAGATGAATATATGTTGCTCGAGGTAGGTAAAGGTTCTTACCATTTTGTTTCGGAAGATAACGCTTACATAAGTTGGGAAACAACGGATCTATCAGGCATTAAACTCGATAATGGACTACCTCTTCCTTCCAAAAAATTATTTACGGAAACGACATTTGATTATGAGAATCGAATTTTCACAGGAAAAATAGATTTTACATTAGAAGGTGGTACATATGGTGGTGCAGCATCCTGGGATTACCAAATGATTTTCAGTGAGGATTATACTTCTATTGTTGGTGGGCAGATATACCGGTTCGATTCCGACGGTAAAATATTTTACACCTGGACATTTGGTGTAGATGGAAATTATCCATATTGTGCCTTATGTACCCTCACTGCAGCTGATTATTACAGCGAGAATCCCTTTGAGGATACAACATCACCTGACAAACAGAATACCACCCCAGAAGATGGAGGATTGACACTCCCATTCTCTGGCAATCCTCTAGCTTATGGTGCCATAATTTCCATATTAGGACTCTTGGCAGGAGGTTATGCTGCGATGAGCGCACGCCAATCCATTCCCAAACTAATCAGTGGACTTCAGGGTCTGGTAGATGCAGGGATCACTGATTCAGAGCTGAATTCGGCTTTAGAGGATCTCGAAAACATGGATGGCCTAGGATTCTTTTCTAATGACAGGGCCAATGCGATGCAGATCCTGGATAATTATAACGAAATGACAGACCAGGCATTGGGTTCGATGAGACAATTGGATGAATTACAGGGAGTGGTTGATGAATTACAGGCAGCCGGTGTTTCATCTCCTGAACTTGAGGCCGAGATAGCGGAGATTGAATCCATGCTGAATTCCCAGGTAGAGGGTGACACCAACAAGGATTTCTCATCTAATCTCTTCGATTTTTTCAAGAAGAACAAGGACGGTGAATAATGTCTTACGAGCAAATATTAGAAAAGATCCAGAAGGCTAAGGCACTGGCCGACTCCAAGAAGGCAGCCCTTGTCACGGGAAGAGAGCACGAACCACCCAAAAAGTCTGATGTCAAGACAGCAAGGGATTTAGAATATCGGGATTCGGTCCAGGACTGGGCCAAACCTTCAGATCTGGCACCCGACGGTGAGACATTTCTCGATCTATTTACCAGTCGGTGGAAATGTTATTCTAAATGGCCAGATAATTTAGAGGAACTGGATAATCTTCATAATAATTTTAAGGATATCTCGGTTTCTTCCTATTTCGAGATTCCAATCGATCCTACAGTGGTCCTGAGTGAATGGGGACTTCCTCCCAATCTGAGAAAGAATGTGTATCTGGATGATGAACGAGCGTCACACATCCTTAAAGTTCTTGGTAGCAAACCAGAGGATAATTATGTGATTATTGGAGAACCAGGAGTTGGTAAGACCACACTATTATTCGAGATCTTTGATTCTTTCATGGACAAAGTCCCGACAGGTATTCTAACAACCACTGAAATGACGGATGCCCATCTTGAATTTGGGATGAGATTGTTCTATGATGATATTCCAGAGAATATAGAAATTGTTCAAGGCATCATTGAAAACGATACCAAGGGATTGGTTGTTACTGCCCGTGAGGCAGATTGGGATAAGTTGCCCGAAGAATTCCAGAAAAAATTCAACAGATTGACTGTACCTCTCTTCTCAGATGCGAATGTATCACGATTATGCGAACGTATGTTTGATTTTTCAAACATAAAACATAATCCGGCATCAATAGAAGAATTGACCAATTATGCACAAGGAAGTCCGATTTTTGTGTGGTTGATGATCAAGGAAATGCAATACAATGGTACTTCAGTTCTGACCAAGAATTTTGTCAAGGATAATTCAAGGAAGGGAATGGAGAATTATGTTGCTTTGATATTACAGAGATTGCTCAAGGATGGTCCCAATTACAAACCTGGAGGCTTGCATTCTTTAGCTTGTATGATTTTCCTATCTGACTACATGCGGGACAGACGTTGCAACGAGATGCTATATCGTTCGTTTGCAGATGAAATTGAGTCTGAATTTGAGGAGATGTTTGATGATAAGCAGAATCATAATACATTTAATCAGATGATAGTTTACTTGTCTGGAGAGGGGACCACCATTGGTTTCCCACATGATAGTTGGGCTGATGTTCTTCAGGGAACAGGTAGAAATAATCCCCTGAGGGCAGATATACAGACTATCAAGCTCAAATTCGCTGATAAGAAATATGAGGATGTTTACAAGAAACAGGCAGTTACAGGTGCCTGGGAAACAGCAGTTTCAAGATACAACAAGAATATCATTCGTGAAAAGGATGCATTTCTCTCAATGGTTGATACCCTGACCTATAACTACACATTGTCCGATTTGGAAAAATTGGGTGTTGATATCGAGATGATGAGAGAGGTCTCCTCTCTTAATTCTGATCTACCGATAGCTGCTAGAGTATTGTCCAGGATCCAGGCCGCACGTCCGACCCAAGTAACTCAGATTATCAATATTCAGCATTCGGTCATCAGTAAATCAACTTTAGAATTCAGTAAAGACAATATCAATGTCGAGTCCTCAGTGATAACTGATTCTGAATTGGATGAGGAAGATCTGAAAGAAACAAAGCATAGTATCGTTGTCGATTCCAAGAAAAAATAATTATTTGAGACCTATTTCTCTACGAACAACACTGGTGTATCCTCAGCCTTTTAGGGATGCACCCCGAACCTGGTCAAGGTACTGCTCGAATCGAGCGTCAAAGAGCGATCCGAAATAGCATAATCGAACCGAAATTGTTTTCTGTTGAGATAGTTCAAAATCACGATGAGATTATCA
>Ga0208128_1000298_pt1 | contig 21133 bp, 24 predicted proteins | sample ETNtaG_35_FD_185758 | JGI IMG/M metagenome (GOLD analysis project Ga0208128, IMG submission 185758) | Marine microbial and viral communities from oxygen minimum zone, Eastern Pacific Ocean - ETNP201306PF51B (SPAdes) (version 2) | ecosystem: Environmental > Aquatic > Marine > Oceanic ... | reverse complement strand
GATTTCATTTAGTTTTAGATGATCCGCATCCGTGAAGATATTCGAGTCTGTCGCAGCCCCTACAGCCGCCCTTATCTCAGCGTCTGTTTGATCAGCAGTAGCAAGAGGTTCGATTAAGTCTAGCTTGGATTTATCTTCATCGGTCATGACCCCCCAACTGGTCGAACTAGCGGCAGGAAGTTGAACATTATCTCCTGAGGAAGATTCAACGGTCAGACTTGTGCTATTTGCGGCAACACTTAAATCTGTATCAGCGGGGTTTGACACAAACGAAAGAACGCCACTTCCGTCAGTAGTAAGCACCTGCCCAGAGGATCCCGCGCTAGTTGGCAGCGTTAGTTCTTCTGCTGTCGTCTCGATCTTGTCGACTTTGAGCTTACCGTATGCCATTAGAGAATCCTCCAGGTTGAAGTAGATGGAATTGTGATGGTGGCGCTTCCACCTATTGCGACATCTTCATAAGACAACCCATGAGAGTGATGAGAAATTGCATAATCAGAATTGATAGCTCTAAGCATTTCTGCAATTACGCCGTGTTGTCGCTGTCCATTAATAACTTGCCAGTCTGAAGTCTGCGGAACAGTTACGGTTACGCCGTCAGCGACTTCAACAGGGCCAGCAGATAGACCATTGTGATCAGCAGTTAAGGCATAATCTTCGCTAATCGTTCGCTGTGTTTGAGCGATTACTCCAGTAGCACCACCTGATAGCTCAACGATTGAAGCGGTTCCATCATCGATTTTTTTCGTGAAAAGTTTGCCGTCGCTTGTGTTAAGGGCTAGTTCGCCAAGTTCTAAATCTGAAGTGGTGGGAACTTTTGAAGCGACACTTGAACGTTTGAGCTGAATTGTGTTTGCCATGTGGCGTCCGTTGGGTGGTTATATAACCGGGACGCTATAAAGTTGCCGTGGTCTGTCTAGAACGTGCCACCGTCTATGTCTCCGTCCGCCGCCAAATAATCAACGCCTGCAGTAGCTGAGGTAAGAGCATTAGTTCCTGATCCCTTAATAAGTCCCGTCAAGGTTGTTGCACCTGTACCGCCATTTGCTACTGCTATTTCAGTACCTTGCCAAATACCGCTTGAGATAGTGGAAACACTAGTAAGACTCGAAGCTGTAACCCCACTACCTAAAGCACCACCACTTAAGACAACACTGCCATTGATATAGAAAGATTTGCTATTTGCTAGGTCGATATGCTCTGAAGAAGTCCAGGAATCAGTAGCGTTTAGCCATTGGAAGGTTTTATCTGTAGTGCCTTTCAACGTAATTCCACCATTGTCGGCTGTACTGTCATCAGGATTAGAGACGGTGCCTAGCTCTAGGTTTTTATCATCAACTTGTACGGTCGTACTGTTTACTGTTGTAGTCGTTCCGTTAACCGTAAAATTCCCGCTGATTATCACATTTCCGTTTACTGTGCCGCCACCAAGATCGAGATAAGACGACGAAATATCCGGGATGTCATCAGCAACTAATGCTCTAAAACTTGGCGCTGCATCTGAGCCAGTTGTTGGTCCTGCAAGGATTGTATTTTTAGTTCGTGTTGCTGATGTAGAGACGAATGCCCCAGGGCCTGCAACTGCAAGGATTGTGGAAGCCGAACCATTTGCACCACCAGTACCTTTTCCTATGTATAAGGTTTCATCAACTTCATTAAAAGCTAGCTCTGCGTTTTCTAGTGTTGAGGGTGCGCCTGAACCGCCCGATGCTCTACGCTTGATCCTGATAGTGTTTGCCACTAGCTACCGGCTGATTTCTTAATTAAAAGTTGCCGCCATCTGTGAGCGTTAAAGTCGTGTGAGTATTCAAAACATAAGAAGACGTGGCACTGTCATAAACAAGAACTGCATCATCAACCAACCCAGTAGAAGAAACATCATTTAAGTCATCAAGGCCTAGTGAGACGTAACCAGTGAGACCGTTAACACTCTGAACTTGTAACGTAGCTGGCACCTGGAAAGCACTTTGACCACCATCACGGGAAAGGGGAATCCTTAGCTGTAACTGACGTTTAGGGCCGTTATCCTCAGTAACCGAAACAATGTTAGATGTAGTGCCAGGAAATCCAGACTGTACTAGAACTGCAGCGCCTTCAGGATCACCACCACCCCAGTCAACTAAAAAAATATCCCAAGTTTGTGCAAAGGGGGAATCTTCATATTGTAAATTTTGCGCTAATTCAGGAACAGAAATGATAATTACCTCAAGCCCTGTGCAAGTTGTCCCCGCTGGCATTCCAACGCCTGGGTCACGTACAGCGATACTATCAGTAGTGCTACCGTTTCCTAGCGTATAGGTGCCTAAATGATTGGTTAATTCTGTGGCCAGCGTTGTCCGTAGGGTGAGAATGTCCACTGCAAGGCTTTAGGTAGAAGTTGCCAAACCACCTTTATCGTTTCCACTTAACAAGAGAACACCGGCCTCATAGTGGATCGCTTGAATATCTAGTGGTAGCTTGAACTTATAGCTGAGCATTGGTCTATCAATATCAAACAATTCCACTAGTTCACCTTGTTTTTTTGTCTTCACTGCTAGAAATGTCCGTAGGTTTTTGCTTTCCCATACAGGAGCAACTGCAATACAATTTTGATCAGCCGAAACTAAACAACGAATTTCAGGCATTTCTACCCCTTGGCTTGCTTGCGCTATAACTTCCTTCCAGATACCTAATAATAAACTTGGCAGCTTCTCCTCATGACGTAGGGCAAGACAAATGTGGGCAACAACTGCAGGCAGCTTGTCTTCTTCTTTGCGTTGTTCTGTATGGAAAAACTGCCAGTCTTGCAGGGTCAGTATCTTACCTTTCTTTTGATCACGGTTAAGGTTATAGGTTAGATTGCATAATTGAGCGCCTTGTAATTCATTAAGTGCTAGTTGTTCCCTTTCTAGTTGTTGCAGTGATCGATAGGCACCCATGACAACAGTAACAAGCTCCTGTGAAAAGGTTTTTCTATTAAATTGGCCAGGGAAGGATTTACAAAGCGCCCAGAATATAGTGGGCCAATCTACTTGGTTTCGTTTCCAATCCCCGGCTGCAATTTTTTTATTTCTTCCTCGCTTGGGGGCGCTCCGCTATCATCATCACCGCTAGCCCGTTCATCTTCAAATAATATATAAAGCGCTTCCATTAGGGGCTGAGGGAGCTTTGCAGTATCAGTCAGCGCCCAACCTGGACGTTCTAACCTATGACGTATTAATGCCGTTACAGAGGCGATTTGGCGTTCTCTACCAGCATTTATATATATACGTGTTAGCTCTGCAATTTCTGGCAAATACTTAAGCCTAATAGATGCCTTTTCTTTTGATAATTCGCGACCTATAGCAGCATCTTCCACAACTTGAAACGCTTCGAGGATAGTGATCTTTTGCTCTACAGAAATACGCTGTGCAAGTTTGGCACCAACTACAATCGCTTGATCACCATCAGCTAAATCACTAGCGGCGGCCACTTCCCCAACCTGTAAGCAACCATAGACAGGGATTGACAGGATACCAGTTGCTTTAGTACCAACACGGCGTTGCTTATGTTTAGTCGGAGCAGTAACAAAGGGCAGATCTAACGTCATTTTCCACCTCCCAGGCCATAGCTAAGTTTTTCGAGAGGGCTCATGCTTTGCACCTGTCCACTGGTTAGGTTCCCACTACCTCGCATTCCAGACCCAAAACCGTCAGAAGTGGGCGCAAAGAAATGACCATATACCGGGTGATTTTTCAGGCTTTCGAGGTATGCAGCAGGGGTCATTGGATCACCATCAGCAGTCAAGCGAGTCTCTCCATTTTTGGGATCTAAAACAATCACGTCGCCGTTTTCATTGAGCTTAAATTGATTACCGACAGCACCTAAGAGCGCATCAAAATAGGTTGTTCCATCTTCTGCTCCACCACTGCGACCACCTGCGACTTGGAAGGCATTGCTCAGGAGCTGCTTTTGTAATAGCGAATTTTTCTCCCCAACAGCATCAAGGAATTTTTGATCTTTAATTTCTAGCTGTGCCTTTGCTTCCTTTTGCGCTTCTGTCTTAGCTACTTCTAGCTGCTTATCATATTCTGCCCTGATTTCATCCTCCAATTTTTGGCTATCCCTGAGCTGACGAATTTCTTCTATTTCTATACCGTCGAGGTGCTTGTCATAGCGTTTTAGTTTTCGCTCTAGTTCTGTTACCTTCTGGCGTTCCTGTTTGAGTGCTGCCATTCCAGCCTGTCCGAGACTATCGGGTTCAGCTTCGGGAGTGTCAGGTGAAACATTTTCAGGTGTATCAGCCATAAAGAAAGAATTTTAGAGATATGCTAGCGCTCACTAGTCTAAATGGACATCAACGCATCAAATCCATTAATCATTAAAAAGTATACTAAAATCATCTGCAGCGTCTGAGCTTGTGAACCAGTAACGTGGGTCTGTATTTGACGGATAATCAAGCCAAGGGCTATCACTACCAGAAATTGCCGCTAGAAAACTTTTGTAAGGGTCATAGTTAAATTCAACCAAAATGTCTGAAAAATCAGTGCCGAAATCAAAGGCTCCAGATATGGTAAGGGGTTTATGGGCTTCCTCTGCATAAAATGGAGTGCTCCAATTTCCACCCCCTACGCCATAAGGTGTTACGAGTGTAGCTGAGCAGAGAACCCGTGAATTATCTGAATCAATCAATTGCTTAAAGTCCTCATAGCCTACCCTTACATGATCAGGAAGTGTTCCATCATCTATATGTAGAACAATGTTGCTTGCACGTTTAGGGGCACCACTTGCAGACCTAGAGTAGGTAGTATTACCAAAGAAATCCACATCGCCTTCAAACCCTAGCGCTCCATACCAGTCATCGACTTGTGAAACATCAGCAGGTAACTGAATCCCAACCGCTTTATAGTCTCCTAGATAAACAGCCTCATAAACTGTTTGATTAGAGCCAGAACTAACAGTAGTATCATAGTCTCGGTTATCTTTATAGGCTTTATATTCTAAAACTGCAGCAATATCAGCAGGCCCTATTTCTTTATCCCAGCAGTTATAGTCATCACCCCAGGCATCAGGGCTATCTTCGTTTGCACTCCATTTGCCACTAGGGTAATTAGGGTCTGAAGTATCCCAGAAGCATTGTTTAGGTGGCCCCCAAACGTGCTCTCTTAGCTCCCAAGATTCATCTCTAGTCTTATGTTTTTTCCGTATGTATTCATATTCTTGCATGTGATTTTGATGCATCCCTTTATCGAAACTAATCCACTCAACACCATCCTTAACTATAGGAGGGCTGCCTTGTCGATCCCAAAAACCTTCTAGAGTGGTTGTGGCTCCAGAATATAGATAACCGTCTTGCCCATAAGGTCCATACTGATGATCTGAGCTGCCGGTCCAACTGCCCTTACTCATCCACATAGGGTCACCTAGTTCCTGCCATAGACCATCTGGATTGTCTTCATCTTCCTCACCTCCTGGAGTTCCATGATAGTGGCTATACGTATAATAGGGCTCTGATCTAGGGAATATAACAGTTCTGGGCCATCGCAAACTTCCTATTCCGTAGTCAGTCAACCTATTATATCTATGCATATACAAGTGATACTCATCTGCAAAAGCATCTACCTTGGCTTCCCATTCTGCTTCAATTGCATCTTCATCATAAAGCGGCGGCATATATCTAACGGTGTAACCTTTTTGCCATAAGACATAGATAGGAACTTGATGCTTGGTTTCCCCCTTGTCATATTCATCCTTGTAGCCAAAATTCTTAGCCAATTGTTCTCTTAGTTCGTGCCATTTCACGGATGGCTGATCATCCCATTCCAACTTATCGTCTTTTATATCATCGACTTCTTGATGGTGTAATGAATAATCGCCATAGTAAGAAGGAAAACCGTCTTCAATATTCTCCCTATCCATAGCAAATAACCAATACCAATCAGCATTCTCTCTATGCTTCGACAACGCAAGATTATTATTAGTTCCCCACGTATCAACTTTATAGTTAGAATGTTCAACAGCACTTAGCACTATCGCGACTGCTACGGTGGCCGTTCCCTTCTTTGCTGCAGGTCTGTAGCGTTGAATAGGTTTAGACCTTAACCCAGGCCATGAGTTCTGAAAAACCCTAACTACACGGTTCATCTGTTCTTTTTAACTGCTGCTAATACTTTACGCGATGCCTTTTTAGTTGCTTTGTCTATTGTTGTTGATCGTTGGCTGCGCATATTAAGGGCGATTCTATTGGCATCTACAACACCCTGTAAGCGCTGACGCAATGCACTGCTACCAGCGGAAGGTAAGTTGAAAACTTTTGCACGATCTGCCATCAGTCATCAACCGCTAGCGTAACCAAGTAGCCTACTTTTGCTGAGTCGTTAATAACAGTTGCGGCACTTTCTGTCATCACCGAGTAGACGCTGCCCCTGCATCTCCTAACCCTCATAGTACCGGTTCCTATTGCAGTAATATCAACCCTATTCCCAGATGCTACAGGGGTGGCTGTGTGTAATGTGATTTTATCAGTTGCAGTGTCATCAACATAATAGAGCGTACCTTCTGTTAAGCCTGTTGGAACTGTGCCACCAGCATCAATCGTAATCGTCACCGGGTCACCGTCGCTTAGGTCATCGTGAACAGCATTTAGCGTTAATTGATCACCACTAAGCTCAACGCCACTAGACAAGGTCACTGATCCAACCAAACTACTAGGGCCTAGGCCTGACGTATAACTTGCGGGCGTATATGAATCCAGCAATACAACTAAATGTGTGAAGGATATGCTGTTAGTTGTGGCCGTGAATTCAACATCAAGCGCAGACTGTTCATTTCGTTCTGCTGTTGTGCTATAAGTTCCGGCAGGTAATACCCCAGTGAAGAACCTTGTATAACCATTAGAGATAGGCAACACTTCATATTGAAGCCATGTTTCTATTGGGTCATCTGTTGCTAGCGCGGCAGTTGTATTAATTAAACAAATTGCTACGTTTTGACCTTCATAAGCAAGCCTCATCATCCGCGCTAGTTCTGCTTTTGTATGCGCTGCGGTTACTGCCATGGCACTAGGATTTATACGTTAAAGTTGCCAGCGTTTAGGCTTCAATTTCAGAGACTGCAGAAGTTGCGGTGATGTCTAAATAATAGATTTTTGCATCGTCTGAGGCGTCCATCGTAATTGCGGGATCTTCATGGATAGTAGCGACTGTAAAAGTACCCGCCCAAGCAGGATCACCACTGGCTAGTGAACTTGATTTTGAAATAGTTGATGTGACAACAAGGTCAGTGAAGGTGTAATCACCATAGCTTGTCAACGTTGGATAGTTCAGGGTAATGACAAGCTGAGGAACGTAGACAATATGATTATCCAAAATGCCATAGTTAACGTTCCCCCCTGTCAAAGTAAGGTCTAGCTGAGAATCAACCCTGTAATCAGTCGGTGAAATCCAATCGTCATAGGGTGCGAAATTATCTGGTGGACTAGTAGCGCCTGTTGTATCCATCAAATACACCGTAAAAGTCGCACCTTCATATAGCCACCATGCAGCAGCACGACTAACCTGTTTATTCCGTGTGATATCGATGGCCATGGCAGATGCTTTTAAGTTAGGTTGCCATCAATTCATCAAGAAGTTAACCGCATAATTTCCATGGATAGTCAGCCCCACATAGCGGTCTGAATAATTGCCCATATTGTCTACTTCTTGCCCATTAGTAACAATGCAGTTAGCGTCATAAGTAGCATGAGGTGAGTACCCGCCTGCCGCCATAGATGCAGGGCTCACATTAGGATCATCATATCTCTCAGCAGCGCTATAACGAACGGAGATAGATCCATCAGTTGCGAACCATGCCTCAACAGAAAAACCATCATTAGTAGAATCGTAAGGAACTGCCATATCAGCCCTGACCACTAACCAGTCTCTAGTTCCATCATTGAACTCTAAGAAACCTGCCAGCCTTACATAAGTATCACCAGGCCACCACCCCACATAGAGGTCAGCAGAACCAATGTCAGTAATTTTATCTTTATTGTATGCCTTGATTTCTTTGGTTGAATCGCTGTCATAATAAACGCCGCCATTTGTATTTAGCCGCCATGCATGAGAGGGGCTGTTTGGTACTTTACCATCTAAAAATTCGATACCCTGGAACGCAGCAGAGGGTGTAAATTCCAACGCCTCGTCATCCTCATCAGCACCTATAAAGGTGAACCCATCGGCCTCTATAGCGGCTTGATCAGCGTAGAAACTATGATGTCCATGCAGCGGGTAATCGTCGTCTGTATCACCCGTAGTAATGGTCCAATTAGTGGGAGAGGTAACTGCAGACGTTGTCGCTGTAACATCTAAATCTAGGTCTATCGTAAATTGACTCCACGTTGGTCCGGTCACATTAACTTTAGCCTTAATAACTTGGGCTTCTGTCTTTTCTATAACTGAAATTTTTGGCTTTGTTGCTATGACGACGCTGCCCATATCTCTATTAATTCCGCCAGGGACTGTCTTGACTGTTATCCGAGGCCCGACACTTAAAGATACTTCTTTGATTACGTTGAAAGGTTTGCTTATATTTGTTGGCGTGAGCTGTGTTGGGAATGTCTGCGTCTGGGTATCAGGTAAAGAATTTATCAGAGTATTTACAGCCGTTTGGTTGCTTACGTCAACGGTAGAAGTCAAGGCAATACTATTAGCAGGGTCTTGGGCACCATTGTTAACGACTGCAGGGGGTGTTGGTAATGCAGTGATGCCAGGAGCTACTGGAGACCACCTCGGCCCATTTATATCTCCACCTACTAAGCCCCAGTAAAGAGCATCAGTGCTAACGAGGCAGCTATCAGAATCGAAAGCCCAACTCATGCCATTGGTTCTATACATTGCTGTTATGCCATCATTTTGCACATGAAAAGCAGCTAATGGATCTATGGGCAGTCTTCCTAATGACGTTACAATTTGCATCCCAAGGCGATGACCAAGCAGCAATAGATTTTGTTCTTCTGCATATCTAACCAGTGCATCATAAGCTGATTCCCCTGACTCTTCTGCGGCTGTTGTTATTGTTCCGTCATCGTTCATCACATCATCAGGTAAAAAGGCAGGATCAAAGGCAGTTACAGCATTTGATGCGCTAGAAGGTGTGTCTGGTTCGCCGACTTGGATTTGTGACGTACCCCTATAGACAATATCTGCATTTTTTGCGTGTGACATATAGCCCGGTACTACGTCCTCTTCAGAAATAGATGGATCATCATAAATCTGCACTGAATGATTATCTAAAACAAGACCCCAAAATGCTTTAAGGAAAATATCAAAATAATTACTCACTGCCGGATCAATGGTTTCTGCTGCTGCTGCTAGTGACTGCTGGCCTATTTGAGTTAATCCATGCGCTATGTATGTATTTCTGATTTCTTTAATCTTTCCGCCATTATATATGTATCTTGTCACTTCTCTTGACTCTATGCCGTAACCATTAGGTAAGGATGGCAACACAGAATAATCTTTAAATCCTATACGGCCTAATGCTTCTACCTCTGACATTTTACGCTCAGAAGTTACCGATTCTAGCCGATAAGTAGGCAGTTCAGGTAGTAGCTTAATGTCAAGCCGATTACCTGAAAAATTCTGGCGAGCTGTCTCTATTTCTTGGTCAAATTGTTCCTTCTCTTCTTTTGTCCACGAAAATCGCCCCCAACTCCCGCGTGTTTCTTTGTATTCATAGGTATCAGTTACAGTTGACCCGATCAGAGTATTTGCTGCGCTGATACTATCTGCAGAAGTGCCGGCATTAAGGTGGTCCTGTATGTATTGACTATTTATCTTAACTAGCGGGTTGATAATTGACTGTTTTCTACTAATGGTCCTGTTGTCTGGTTCTTTTTGTAACTCTTCTGTCTTTGTTGTTTCTTGAGTTTTATAAGTAATATTGGAGCCATTAGTTAGCAAAAGACTTAACTCACTCCAATTGTCACTCCTTGTTTGAGTCCAAGTTTCCTTAAATTTTCCATAACCGCTATTGGTAATTAGGTAGCGTGCTAGATCATCATCATCATCATCATCATCATCTTCCTCCTCTAGTGTTTGCGCTTCCCCTTCTCCTAGTGGCCTTTCACTGAAATCTAAGCCGCCTGCGTTAGGGTTTACATCTACAATGTTTTCAAAGGTAAGTGTAGGGCCACCATTACCAAGCGAAGCATACTCAATAACTTCTAGCTTGTTTTCGGCAGACATATAGCCAACCCGTCCAGCGCTAGCAAGAATTTCTGATAGGGTTTCTATATAATCATCACATTGAATAGCCATTTGTTGCTTAGGTAAATCCCAAGTGCCTAAATTACCTACTTCAATACTGAGACGGCCGCAAATCATCCCGGCGGTTTCGCGTAGGTTCGTAGTGGCAATGATTGAAGGATCCCTACCATTCACTCCAGCAGTGACATCAGAATTGATAGAACCGCCACCTTGGTTTTTGTGAAATGCTAGTTCATTAGCTATTGATATTTGACTTTCATTACTTAAAGGATTAGCAAATGATTGAACAACACGAAAAGGACCACGCGGAAAACGTGCGGCTGTGCCACCATCAGGAGTAATATAAGCTAAATTTACAACAGCACCACGAGCAGGTGTGATTAATCCGGCAATTGTCAATTCTCCACTGGTAAATATTAAACCTTGCCCTTGAATGTGATCGTCGCGAACACTACCAGAAATGACCGGCCCTAGGTTGCTAATGATTTCGGCGCGTACATCTAAAACCATTAAACCTGCTCAACAGTGAGGCTGACCTTCCATTCTTCAGTTATAACGCCATTTACCATCTTGGATTCTACTGAGGCAGTTGGGGCACTAGTTGGATACCAGTCATCAGCGGATGGTGTGGATTGAACTGTTGTCGCTACCCAATTCCTGAGCGTATTAAATGCAGCTTCATTAACCACAGTGCCGCTGATATTCCTAACTGCTGAGCTACGTAACGGCCCCTTGATGTAAGGAAAACCGCCAGCAGTGCGTTCTAGTGTCGGCATATCGCTAAGAGTTTCGGCGCTTTCGTCTAGTGTAATGACCACAGTCCCAAGAGTGATGGTGCCAAGATCCGGCTTTAGGGCATCACCTGCTGCAACACTTTTTTCTAATTCAAGCTTCTGAATATTTAAGGCTTGGTTTGCATCAATAAGCGTTGTTGTGAGCTGAACATAGGCACCAACCTGTTGATACTGAGGCGCTTCAGTGAAATAGCATGCAACACCACTGGCCGTTAAACCATTAGCCGAGAATGACAGCGCGACGGTAGAGCCAACCCCATCAGCAAGGTCATCACCATCGTCTTGCCTGTTACCTAGCCATGTCTCCCAAATACCACTAAAAGATGCTAGTTGTGTTGTATTAAGCAGACCTGATACTTCCCATTGCCTAGCGGCTAAACCTGCGCGTACATCGGTGCCTTCATAGCTAAGGGGTTGCGCAGTGAGGTTAGAAATTGTTAACCCGCCGATAGTAACGCTCATGGTTGAGTGCCTGAGGTTGCGGAAGTTACTTGGCCTTGTGGGTTTGTAGTCATATAAATATTAATTGGTTGTTTTGCTGCGTTAGCAGTGTTGGTTTCAATGTTGGTCAATGTTTTATTCATTGTGCTAAATGTCTGGCTGCCGTCTAGGGTTGTTTTAACTGTTGCCTGAAACTGGTCAGATAAATTTGCCCGAGACTTTGCTGAACCTTCTATTTGGGTTCTAAAATCAGTTGCTGCGACAGTAGCTTGTTTTATGTTCGTTGTTTGGCCTCTATACAAACCATTGATTTCACCTTGCAACTGACCGAGTTGATCTGCATTAGCATACTGTTTCTGTGAGGCTAGTTCTAATACCTTTGCATCTTTTAAGCGATCCTTAGCGGCTGTTTGCTGCACTCCTAGCAATTCATTCTCTAGGGTTTGCTGTCCTTGGAGTTCTCTACTCTCATTTTGCACCAATAGCAGCGCAGCCTTCCTTAATTCAACAATTCTTTTTAAGTTCGCATCGTTTGGTTTCTCTGCTGCCTTTGCTTTTGCATCAATTAGCGCAATATCGGCTTCTATCTTTCTTTGCCTTAAAGCTATCCTTACCCCTTGTTGCTTAAACTGCAGCGCTACTCTTGCGCCTTCTTGCTCAGCTACTAATGCTTTAGCCCTTAGCGAGAATTCCTTCACTGTTTGCCTATAGATCCTAGCACCATAGTTTTCCTTAATTTGTTGTCTTGTTTTATCATCTGCGGCCATAGCTTGCGCGTGATTGCTTTCTATACCTAAAAGGCTCTTGATAGTAGTAGCACGGCTAATAATTGACTGGTTTCTTGTGTTTGCAATATTATTAACTAAATCCTGCTCTTTTTGTAGCATTGAGATTCTTAACTTACCAGTGGCTATTGATTGCAGCTCTGCGGTGGCCTTTTCTCTGTCTACAAGAAGCGTCTGCAATTTAAGTGCTTTCAATGCTGCCTCTTGTCTTGCTCTCTTAGCCCCCCACGCATTCGCTTTTTTAATAGCAGCGTCACGCTTGTCAGTTAACTTATCCTCTGCCTTTCCTGCGTTTTCGATATAAACTGACATCCCAGAATAAACAGCGGCCCCAACTGCTAGCGCTGCTGCAATTTTTAATATATTAGCCGGGTTCATAATAGACTGGGCAACTGAAGCGGCTGCACTTAATGCGAGTTGAGCTTTTGCGGCAATCTCCGTTGCATTAGCTAATATATAGAAAACAGCGGCTGCACTTCCGATGCCTGCTAGGGCTGATATTAAGGTTCCAGTATTATTTGCAGCAAATTCCAAAGCCTCTCCCATATTATAAATTGCAACATTAGTGGCAGGTAGTAAGTTTTGACCTACTGCTACTTGAAGATGGCCCCATTCATTAGCCAATTTAGCCAGATTCATCGATGTAGTTCTAGCGCCACCAGCACCCTTATGTATTTGATTAAGACCTTTTGTTAATTTAGGGAAGAACTCACGAGCTGTTAAATCCCCTGCTTCTACTAATGACATTAATCCTTTATAGTTCAGATTCATTCCTATTTCTGATGCTTTCATCGCAGTCGGTAACTGTTGACCAAACTGAGTCTTTAATTCCTGCATTGAAACGACGCCTTTACCCGCCATTTGTTCCAACGCTAGGAACATAGAGTTGACTGATTCCTGACTAGCACCCATTTGGCTAGCTGCTCTAGATACTGCCTTGAAGAGGTCTTTCTGATCCTCCAGCGCGATCCCGGCACCTGTTGCGGCTGCAGTGAAACCACCAAAACTCCCTATTAATCCATCAAAAGAAACGCCTAATTCGTTCGCTGTTTCCCTTACAAATTTAATAGATTCTGCAGCACCACTTTCGCCAAGGGTTACAGCTATTTTGGCTGTCTGCTTCTGAAATTCAATTGCTTTCTTTGTTGACTGTGTAAGTGCTACACCTAAAGCAATGATGCTTGTAATAGTGGCAGCTTTGATTGCAGCTTTACTCAGTCCGCCACCTTCAAACACACCTCTTGCCTTTGTGCTTTCTGCTGTTGCTTTCCTGATCTCCTTTGCAAGCTGTTTATATCTAGTGCTACCTATCTTTACCTGTCTAATCTCTTCTTTAAGGCTTGTAATCCTCATTTCTAGGCCGCCTAAAGTGCCTTTTCGCCTGATAAAACTACCCTTTTTAGCTGCCTTTAGAGCATCATAAGCTGCCTTAACTTTTTGAGCTTCTTGTTGTTGTAGCTTAAGATCAGCAGCTCTAGCGACTTTTAGCTTCTTTGTGGCTTTGGTAACCGCTTCTATCTGTAGTTTAAGTTCAGCAGCTCTTTTTGTTTGCTTCTTGAATCCACTGATACCTCTTAAACTCCTGCCCGCTGCTCCGTAGTCTTTCCACTTAGAAATTAATGCATCAAGTTCTTTTTGCTGTTTTTTCAAAAGTACGAGCTTGCCTTTTAAACCTGCAAAATCCTCTCCTTCCGTGCCACTTATGACAGACCTATTAACACTTTTGCCAGCATCTGCTGCTATCTTCTTAACTTGATCAAATTGCGACCTAAAGGAAGATAAATCAAGACTAATATCAAATAGAGCCTCACCTAGGGAGATACCAGCCACTTAACACTCAAAGCTAATATAAAGTTGCCTTACATCTTGGCTAGCATGGATTTGAGGGTAAGCAATGGCGGCAGTCTTTTAAGCGCTTTGGATATCCAGTTTCTAGCAGGCCATTGATTGTTCTTAGTCTGGTAACCCTTTAGGATGTAGAGCGAATATGGAACGTTCCAGGTAAAGCGATAGGAACCGCTACCAGTCTTTCTGCGTTGAATGCTTCGCCTAAATGCACCACTGTCAATGATGTCTCTGTTGCCGCTTTCTATTATTTCACGACTATTTTTGCTAGACATCCCACGAGTAGTAGCAGCAGGCCAATCGAATTGCTTTTTACTTATTTCTTTTGTAAACTGAGCTTCTAATCTTTGAGTATATTTAGCAAATGCAACAAAAATCTTACCTTCTAATTCTTCTGTGTCAATTGTTAGCGTAATCCCTTCACTTGTGTGAACTTCTTTTGTCATTATTACTCCTGACGGACAGCATCAAGTATCACCGCATGACCTATAGCTTCTTCAGTCTTTTTACCAATACCTTTGCGACCATGAGCACCCCTTGCAGCAATTAGGGTAACGTCATAAGTTGAACCATCATCAATTGACAATGTACCTAGCATTCCTTCTACAATTTTATCATCAAGGATAGTCGGATCTGTCACATAACCTTGAAAGCGTGAAGTTCTGACATCTAGACCTGATAAATCCTGACCAACTGTTGCACCACTTTCTGCAATGAATACACGATAGGCCGCGCTAACAACATTTGCAACAACATTGCCGGTGTATTGGTCGGTAGTGGTGCCGCTAGTGGGAAGCTGAAAAGTTAACTCCCCATTGGCGAAATTAGCAAGCGGGCTAACCATCAATCAAATCAAGTTGCATCAGTATGGGTGTAGGCACCATAACCCTGTAAAGTAAAGCTGACAGTAGCGATTCCGCCGGCTTCAATTGATTCACTAAAGTCGGTAATGATGCCGATACCAGCGTGCTTCTCAATAGTCGTCACCGACGCTCCTGGATCCGGGCTTTCCCTATACCATTGGCAATAACTGCCAGTTGGCGCACCGTAGGCCAGGTCCTTTAACAAAATATAACCAGCGTCAACTGTGTCCAAATTCATAGACATCGGGATTGAGTAGCTCTGGCTAGTAGCAACTGCCTTAGTAAAGCCGCCAGTTGTTGAGTAATCAGTAACTTCCTCTGTTTCTGTAGAGCCTTCTATACCGGCGTTTGTAAGATTTGCAATTTCTGTCATCCCACTGTCACTGGTCGGGTGCGAATCATCGGCGGTTGTGGCGGTTTTCAGCCATAATTGATAACCGATAGCGCTCATAAATGCCATGACTACAAAATCCGTTGATGTGGTGGTTTGCGTTAAGTTGCCAACTATCAGAATTCAAGAGCGTAATAAAACAGCTTGCTCACCAATACCAGCAGCAGAAGAGAATCGACCGTCATAAGCAAGCGCTAGCGATAACTGATCCCGCCAATAGGACTGCTGGCTACGAATGCCTGTGAGCTTGGCCTCTGGACTGCCGGTTTCCCATTCCAAAACATCAGCTTTGATTAGCGCTAGATCCTCCCCTGCCTTAGTCTCGAAGTTAGTCTCAAGTGTGTCTAGCTTGCCAATTGCAGTTTGTGCAGAGGTAATCTGATCTGTGGCGGCGGAATCCATCAAAAATGACAGTTCCTCTAGTGCCATTGCGGTAGCAGGGATTGAGAGATGACGGCGGATCTTTTCCTTATCAGTAGATACCCAAGCCATAGCAAAGAAGTCTTTTTATTAGGTTGCCGTCAGCTTTCGCTATAATTACCCCATGACGGAAGAAACCCCTAAAACCACAACATCAAAGAAAGAATTAACCGCCGATAGATGGAATGCACCCCCAATGCTTACCGGCCCAGAGGAAGTAGCGCCCATAGACAACATCAAGCCAGGGGAACCGGGATTCTTAGAGGCACTGGCTAAAAAGTCTAATTTCCAGTTTGACGAATAGAATCGTTATAGGGCCTTTAGGAACACATTAACCACCTTCATTGTCGTTCCTCCTATTCCCTGTAACGTCGCGCCATGACTTACTCGCTTAACCTTATAAGCACTATTTTTAGGGATTAATACTTCTGATTCCTCCATTGGGTTAAATACGTCAACAGGTGCTCCGCGTTTGTTTTGAACATGAAGAATAACGGCAAACTTGCCTGATACAGGTGCATTTTCTCCAGTCGCGAAACCTTCTGCTACGGGTGCGTAGGCTGTCCAGGATTCAGTCGCTACTGACTTGGCCCCAGAATCTAGTCTAGCTATAAATTCATCAGCTTGTTGCTTGGAGCTAAAGTTTATACCCCTATGCACTTCGCCTTTGTAGATAGGTGCTCTATCAATGAAGTCTTCAATGCTGTCAGCTACATCTTTATAGCCCTGTATGTAATCCTTGTTAGATAAGTTAGAGATAGACGCTGCTGCCTTGAGTTCTTCTGCCATGTCTTTAGCATATCCACTAAGGTCTTTACCTTCCTCAAGTGCCTGCAGTGCCTCGGCTCCCCTGATATTAGAAGAGCTTGACCCTATCCACCTATCAATAGATTGAACAGCCTTCTCATATTCCTCTCTACTTGAATAGCCAAGGTCATCAATAATATCACCATAAGAGAAATCAACATCAGTGACTTTCTTTTTGCGTAGTTTTGAAGTTGTAGAAGGTAATGTAGGCTTTTTATCGAATGGTTTAGGGTCAATAGAAATCAGTGCGATGTCCTGTTCCATCTTTGCCATCTGATCATCCATTTCTTTTACAACATCCTTGTATGATCCAATCTTCGATATAACCTCAGCGGGTGAATCACTAGAGGAAGGTAGATTACCAGAGAGTGCATTCGCGAGCTTTGCCTGCATATCTTCCATATCTTTTTTTATCTTTTTATAATCAATGCCAAACGAGAACTTCTTAGGTTTTTTCGTGATTGCTGACGGTTCCCATATAACGCCTGGGGGTTCCTCAAGTCCTAATGCCCGCTCAAATGGTGATGCTGAATTGATTGGTTTCTTTCCTGCGGCCTCTAGTTCCTCTAGCACCTCATCACGTTGTTTAGCGTCCTCCTCAGCGCTTGCTATCCCTAGTTCCTGCCAGTCTGGATCCCAAGGCGTCAGCGCACATCTGCAGTTAGGGTGAGCAGGACATACGGTCTTACCTAATTCATAAACTTTCCCTTCCCTAGGGGCACAGTATCCACAAGTACGGCTAGACCCCGTGGCATTCCATTGCACATATTCGATCCCTTCCTCTTGATATCTCATCTTTGCACCTTCCACCATTGCAGACGCCATTTCAGTTCTTGCTACTGTTTCAGCGCGATTCTTAGCAAACTCCAAGGAATCTTTCAGCGTTTTCTCAAGATTTCGCCAGCTATCTCCTTGCGCTAAGTGAAATTCAACAGCTCCCATAATGCGGCCACGCAAATCAGTATCAGAAATTTTATTTATCAACGCTATAGTCTGCGAACCTTTTGCCCCTAGTGCATAGTTAGACAAAGCGTGGGTACGTTGTGCGGCTGCAATCAATGCTTCGGGGTTTTGCTGTGCCATTCCAGGCGTCAGACCTATTCCTAGATTTCCAAACTTCTTAGGGTCTTTCTTGTATAAACCTGCTTTAGCCCATTCATCTGCTGCTTTTTGTCCTTCTGCAAGTGCTTTTAAGATCTTCTTTTGTGATGTGCCAGATACCTGCAAGCCACTCAACTGTTGCCCTAGCTCTTGCCTTAAGGTCAGTAATCGCCTCAAGGGGTAATCACCAGCGCCTAAAACTGCCTTTTTATATGCCCTTTCGATCCTTGGTTCTAAGGCTTTATAACCATTTACAAGGCCATCAATAATGTCACGTTCAAAGGGGCCGTCGATTGCATCACTGAGTCTTTCCCAGCTATCACCGGCAGTCATTAGTTACCGGGTAGAAATTGATTAGGTGGTGCCATAAAGCCTTCTTCCATCATCCTTCTATCGCGTTCTAGTTGACTCTTCAATAGGGCTTGATCACGTCCTTCCATTAGATGAACTTCCTCTTCTACATCAAAGGTGATAGGGAGCACGCCGCCGCGTTGGAGTAGCTCTAGCGTTGTTTCTTTTGATAGGTAACCACCATCAGCAAGGCCCTTAAGTTGCTCCACTTGTTGCGGTTCTAATTTTGCCTCAAGCGCCTGGGCTGCAACTTCAAGGCTGCCGGTTGGTTCTTCCCCGGTATAAGAGCACCACAACATCTGTATCTCTTCAAACATTGATGCTTTTTGCTGTGCTGCAAGACTTAAACCACTTTGAACTTGACCAGCTTGTAACCGTGCCTGTGTTGCTGTCATAGCTGCGTCTTGCCCACTCATAAAAGCGAGTGTTTCCTTGTTGATTAACTCTTCTATATGCCTCAGATGCGCTGCCTGTTGGTCTAATGAGCCACCTGTTGGTTCGGCGAAATGGAAGGACGCTCCTTCGGGAATATCAACTACTGAATTAGGCCCTATTACTAAAGGCGGCGGGGTTCCATCGCTAAACAAAGCCCCAGTTCTGACAGGTACGGGCAGGCAACAGCGGTGGAGTAGTTCGTTTAGATCACTTCTGCTGCGGTAATGCTGCAACGTAAGCAACGATAATTCACGGAACGGCGGCAGCCCATGGCCCCATCTTTGAGGTTGTGGAGAATACCAAGTGAGCGGAATCTCATCAAGCGACGTAAAACCCTCTTCCACAAGAATTAGCTTTTGCTGTGAGCCGATTTTGTTGTTGATTTTATAAACTTGAAATGCGCCAGGTGTTAATACACGAAAGAACGGTTGCAGCTCAAACCCATACTCACCGACTGGCTCTTCTCTCCATTCCAGGACAGTTGCTTGCTGTAGTCTCTCTTGCCCTGCTATGTATTCAGTTTTCCAATTTAGGATATTCTTTCGCTCAATCAGGATTAGATACGGCTGACGACCTAATGCGATCCTGTCAGCTTCACTTTCTATGGCAATTTGCGGCGGCATTTCAACCATTACACAACAACCGCCATCCCTCATCGCTAGGGCATCTGCCATTGAGCTAAACGCGGTTAAATTATTGCCAAGCTGATCAACATCTTCTAATTGTGCCTCAATAGAGCTAGGTAAATCCGTTAGGGTGAATTGTGCAAATATGCCTGCCATTGCTTCTATTGCTTTACGAAAACTAGGCACATAGGTTGCCCTACTCAATCGCGCCTCAAATGCCTTATCCGGTTCTTTCTGTTCCTGTGGTAAGTAGGTTGATTCGACACCCCGTAACCCTGTCCAACAATCAGCCAAGAGGTCTAGGTCTAGCTCAATGTCCCGCAAAACCGGGTGTTTCCATGTTGGCAGTTCACTATCATCAAATAAATCTGTATCGATGGAGCTGCCAGCCATTCATTTTGCTCTAATTCCTTCTTTGAAATTGCCAACTTATTCAATTAATGTTGCCGGGGTATGGATCGACTAAGCACCTCGCAAGTAGTCAGCCGCCCTGTCTTCCTCTCTCAAGAGAGTATTTTATGACTTTCAGCCCTAAGGCGTCAGGCTCCCCAGCGGGTTTAGTCAGGTATCCTCTGTTGTTTTGGTTGGTCCATTAAAGCAATCACACATTAGATTCCTCCACTTGACGCGAAGACCCCCCTCCCATCTTCCTATCCCATCGCCTACTTAGTCGTTCTCTGCCAACCATAAAGGCCTCTGTCGATTGGGCACCCTTAGGGCCTGCGGCTTTTAGCTTTGTCACCTTGAGTGTTAATGCCGGGGTCCAGTTTTCCTTCTTTTTAGACATTGTGTTCAATTCTCTCGATTGTTTTGGTTGGTCCATTCCAAGGCATAAATCTACGGTTTAACTGTCGGCACGCTTCGAGATCACCTTTGCCCATTTTACAACGCTCTACTAGTGATTCAGTAGTTGGCCACATTAAAGAAGTGCTGAATCCCATAACAGCCACGACAACAAGACCAGAAAGAAAAAACGCAGCTCGGTAGGTAGAAAATGGCGGTGGTGACATAACGCTAAGGCAATAAAAAAGCCCCCAAAAAGGAGGCCGTGAGTTTTACATGACGCAGAAGGCAGCGAGCAAACCGGCAATGATGAACAAAGCAGTCTGTTGCTCCTTGAGCGTTGAGATGACTGCCTCCCGTTCCTTCAGTGCTTCAGTGAGATCAGCTTTAGTCGACTTGGAATCAACCGTGGTCTCGTAAGAAGCAGGAGCAGGTAGAAGTGCGTCCCAATTGGGTGAAAATCCCATGATTCAGTTTGCGAGGTGCAGTAGATCTCTCGATCCGAACAAATACTAGCATACTCACTAGCGCTATGCAATAAAAAACCCCCAGTTAAAGGGGGGCGTTCTCGGCGGCGTCTGCTGCTGCTAGCTCGCGTTCGGCGGTCTGGGTGCGTTCCCAAGTTTCCCCGTTGCGGTAGTAGTCAGAAGTTCCGAACTGCCGGTGAAAATTACGAAGTGTTTTTTCGTATTCCCACTTGCGGGTTAGGTTACTCATCCGGTTGTCTCTCCGAAAGGACTCCTCTGTTATATGGCGGAATGAATAGCAAAAGATGTTTTTACGTGCGAAAGACCAGAACATCAGCGAGCGCCTAGGGTCTGGGTTATCAATTCCGATCTCATCACGCACTATCTATGGTGTTTAAGTTTTGTAATTCAACTGGCACACTTGGCCATATTTCACACTTTCCCACAGATACCCTTGTACTATTTCGGGCAGATCGATTACAGCGCAATGTATTTCAGCTCTAGTGCACCCGTACTTTGTGAACGAATTCGGTATCACCAGCGCAGAAAAACCTAGTGTCTTGTGCCAGTTTTCTCAATTATGGCAGTTCTCCACAGACGCGAATTGTGCCACTTTTTTCGATTCCAGCCACTACCTCACCCGTCACATTGACCCAAAACCCTTGCAGCGCAGTGTCTCTAGTGCTTTGCAGTACATACCTACTGACTAGTGATGCACAACGACAGACAGTAGGCTAGTGACATGAGACGAGCGATCGTTTCTAGCACCTCGCTAACTGAATCATGACCGACGAGAACAACCTCCTGGCCCGACTGGAC
>Ga0208128_1000297_pt1 | contig 21190 bp, 12 predicted proteins | sample ETNtaG_35_FD_185758 | JGI IMG/M metagenome (GOLD analysis project Ga0208128, IMG submission 185758) | Marine microbial and viral communities from oxygen minimum zone, Eastern Pacific Ocean - ETNP201306PF51B (SPAdes) (version 2) | ecosystem: Environmental > Aquatic > Marine > Oceanic ... | reverse complement strand
ACTAGATGAGCAAAGTACGTTACGACAAAGAGCAGATTTAGGGTAATAATCTGACGTAAATGGAGATCTCCTTTGTATCGCCACCAGTAGCCGACCATCAAAAAAAATAGGGGAACACTGACAGCATAGTTATAGAAGCCCATCAAAAATAGATAGTTGTAGATGAAAAAGAAGGAAATCCATAGGGGAATGGTAGGTTTCTGGTCAGGATGGAGGCTACGTAGAAAATAGGAGATGGCCATTGGGAAGAGAATAACGTAGGCCGACAAAAATAGCTTTTCAGCTAAGAGTGGCGGAATAACTAACATCAAGGCTGCTAGGACAAAATGCGACAACCAGTTGGGGAACAGATTCCAGTTGATATCGTAGAAGGTTTGGAAGTCGTAGGCTGGATTCCAATATTCACGCAGAACGTGAGCATTGTAGACGTGGCTAACCCCATCTTGCGTCGGAAAAAAAGGAAAGATCCAAATTGGAAGGAGATGCAAAGCGACCAAACCAAAAAGGACTATCCTCCAACTTTCAGATCGCTTGAAATCTAATTTCTGCCACATGGATTAACGCTCTACAAAAATACCTAACTGGTGTTTTTCTATCAACTATCCAGTTCGAAAAAGCATTACAACTCAGCAATAGATACCAGTCAGACGCATGTTTCACCTACTAAATGTCGCTTGGTTGGGCATAATCGATACAAGGCAGTTGGTACTTCCGAAATCTCAGAGAAAGGTGGTTGTACTCTGTCGTCGTTTCACCAAACAACAGATAAAAAAATAGGCGAGAAGCCTCAATCGAGACTTCTCGCCTGTGGGCAGTTCTTACTTATGCTTTATTATTCTGGATCGCCCCAAGCAATGCCTCTAGGTACCCATAGCTGCTGACCTGTAAAGATACGATCTGGATTAAAGTCGTAATCATCTTGGTTGGCTTCAACTAGTCGGGGCCATTTACTACTATCTCCATAGACTTCAGGCTTAGCCGCAATCATAGGTAAGGTCTCACCAGACTTGACTGTATATTGGCTAACTAGTTGGACACCTTCGATCGAGAAACTAAACTGATAAGACTCTTGTAGGGTATTTCCGGCTACATCTTTAACACTGGCTACAGTCACCTTGTAACTCTTAGCAACCTGGGTAGCATCTTTTGCTCCATCTGCAGTTAGCGGTGAGGCAAAGGTGAAAGTCAGGGTATCTCCGCTACCGGTAGCGTCACCTGGGGTTTCTTGCGTATCGCCAGCCGTATTCGTTTCAATCACGGAAATAGTTCCCGTATTAGCATCAACTGTTTCTGAGAACCGGATAGAGATGCTATCTTTAACGTTTTGAGCATCTGTAAAGTCAGTATTAGCGAACGTCTCCCCGTCACGAGGGTCAGTTGAAACCACCTTGGGTGGTGTCGCATCGGTAAAAGCGAAAGAGCCGACAGAAACAATCTCTTCTTCTAGCTTGTTATTGAAAACCGAAACTTTAGCGGAGGCACCTGCTTTTCCTACCGGTGTTCTAAAGGTCAGCGACGTCGCATCAGTCACAGTAGCGTTAATGCTTTGTCCGTCAAACTTAACCGTCACTCCATTCTTTAGATCAAATTTATCGCCGGTTATTCTAACGCTCGTACCACCGGTCTCCGGGCCTTCATTTGGCGTCATACCACTTGGTTCAGGAGGAGGATTACACCCCGCACAACCCGCCATCCAAACAACGATAAGCGTTAGCAAAACCCCTGTTGTAACGTCTCTAAATTTATACATAAAAACTCAATCTCCTAAAACTAACCTCATCAGCGTTATTGTTAAGACCGTCGGTATCACGTTCGGCAAGGTTTGAAGAACGCTCTGTAAGTAGAAGCAAAATAGCAACTAATCCGCCGTAGTATACTTGTTAGGCTAATTTTTGTCAATACTTTTCTAAAGTCCAGATTAGTCTCGATCATCCATCCAAAGACTTGAGCTATTCTACGTTAGGTTTTACAATAAGAAGCAACGAAAAGCAGACTAATGATATAGATCTGATGATTAACGCAGGATTGCTAACTTGCCAATACTATTGACAGTCGATCCATCAGTTACACCAGATTCTGTACGAGCCGTAATTTTATAGAAGTAAGTTCCGTTAGCCAGCGGATTTCCGAGCTCGTCTCGGATATCCCAAAAAGCTTCGTTGTAGCCACGTTGGGCAGAGACATCTTCGAGCGTTCGGATTAAACGACCCAATACGGTATAAATCTTAATTGTCACTTGATCGGCGGCTTGTGCCAAATTATAGGTAAAAATCGTATCCGCAATGACTGGATTCGGTACATTGACAAAACTGTCGATGCGTACTATTTCCTCTAGTTCAAAGGTTAAGGCTGACATCTCAGAGACATTCTTGCTGGTATCGCTGGCTCGCACTTGGATTTGGTAGATATCATTACCTAAATCCGGCGAAAAGTGAACAATGGTCCTTATCTTCTCAGTTGGAAAAACCTGATATTCACTTTTTGGAATGATTTGCAGCGATTCATTTTGTCGTCCTAAGAGTAACTCAACCGTTTCATCTACCACTTCATAATCGTCTTTAACATGGATCTCAAATTGGGGTTGTGTCGTTAATACAGTTTGATCAACCAGCAATTCTTTATCCACCAGCACAATGATTTCCGGCGGTTGGAGGTCGGGATTTTTCTCAACGGTATAAACAAAGTCGTAGAATGGGCCGTTGCCAAGTCGATATCCGTTGTAATCCTCGGCATGAACCCGAAAGATATAGTAACCAGGGAACAGAATCGGTTTGTATCGGATCGGGACAGAGGTCAATGAACTGTCAGTGGGTATTTGCAGGTCTTTGATCTCTTGAAATGGAGAGCCATCTCGGCTAAACGACATGGACAGTGTTTCTAACTTAACACCGCTACTGTCCTCTAGCAGGATAGAAATTTCAGGACGCGGTGGAATTACACTTTTGGGGACCTGTACAGATCCATCAATCCAGATTTGAAACTTTGGAGGGAACCAATCTTGACTATGCAACAGCGTAACAGTATCGAAGGTGAACTCTTCGGGTTGGACCGTTGCTGTTACCACACCAACTTTGGTAGTACTAAACTTGATCGTATCGCCGAAGCCAAACGGTTTATCGCCCGCCATTACCAGTAGGTCCACTCCGATTTCCTTCAAAATTAAAGGTAGATTAACCTCCCCAGTTATCAGCATCCCAAAAGAGTAGCGCAACGGGTTATTAAAGCTGTCACGAATTTCATAGATCTCATTATCGTGAAAAAACAGTATCCAATCGCCAGTCTGAAAGCGCTCAGGGTAGTCGGGACTAGCTTCTACATGAGCTGTTCCGTTACCCAAATTTTGGTTACGGGTAGTCTCAATGCGGATCTCTTTGTCAACCCCCAACGCAGTCTTAAAAATTAGCGTATCCCCGTATTCAAAAGGCGTTTTAGGCGCTGGAATTGAAATTTGGATTCCGATCACTTCGTCTCGATAGGTATCCCCTACTCGGCCTGTCTTCCCCAGCTTTTCAATATTATCCGACCCATTGGGTTTCATCATTACTTCGTATTGGTATGAATTAATGAGGAAGATCACCCACTGAGCGGCTGGTGTCATGTGTGGATCAACGCGGATTTGGTGTTTTAGCAACCGTTGAGTTCCCGTATTTTCAGCTTGTGTTGGTGTTACAAACCGCTCTTGTAAAAGAACGCTGTTTTGTCTGGTATCAATAGCTTGATCGGGTTGGTCCACCTGCTCAGCAGGTGGTTCAGGTTCAACTTCATTCTGTAATGGATCATAAGCTGGGTTATAACCAACTTCCGATGGTAATCGCTCCCAAAGTTTCAGGTCTTTGCGCCACTTATAGAAAGAGAGCCACTGAACCTCCCGCTTGAGTGCTTTCTGAAAGCCGTCCATCCCTGGAACCAGGGTATATTTTTTCTGAACGATTTGCTCCATTTGGTCGATATCGAACCGCAATTTTAGATCGATTGGCTTGACAAGATTCACCTCCTTGGCATTAAGCTGTATCGTGTAAGCCAGAGGCCCGGTAGTAGTACGTAAAGCCCTCAAAGTAGCAATTCTCGGTAAGGGAGCCTCTTTTAACTCTTTCTGAAATGTCTGTTCGGCTTCGCTGTTTTCAATCGAGACAGGAATGTTCTGGTTGGTAACGACCGCATTGGCTGGAAACTGTAAATCTAAAATACGATCCAAGCTGAGAGCCAGTAGCGGTTCATTTGGCTTTAATGTATATTCGTTGACGACAAAGATACTGTAACCGGTATTATCAAAAGAGCGAGGCTCATCCAATTTACCGTAGATTGAATCGTTATGGTCATCTTCTGGACCTTCCGGGTCTGCTAAAACATAGACTTTATGAGCACCTGTTGAGAGGGGTTGATCCAACTGCAGTTGAACTGTAAACGACTGCAGTGCTCCACCCTTTCCTGTCGGCGTGTAATTTTTCCATTGTGTTGGATTCACCACCGTAAAGCCGAAGATATTAGCATCTTCATCGATTTCAAAATCACTGTTTTTATCTAGATCACCTTCACTGAACCATACTTCAATGGGTATGTTAACCGGTTTACCCCCAATATTCTCAATATCAGCAGTTAAGATATATGCATTGTCAGCCTTTGAAAATTCGTAACGTATTGGGGAGCCCCCCTCAGACATAGAGGCAATTGCCAGGTTTGCTCCTTCCGGTACCTCTGCCCGCTGGACTTCGGTTTTAGCTTTATGACCGGTTTGATCAACGACCTCAATTTCATAACGAATGGTCTTACCGGATTTAGGAAGCGGGATTGGTTTCTCAAGTTTGAACCACGAACCACGGTTGACAGTCGATTTCCCGTAATTAGGAGCGGGGATCATCTGGGCCACATGATCGACGAAATGCTGGGTGTCCATCCACAATACTTCGACCGATTTGATCCCGGCTTGACCATCATTATCAACGACCTGAGCATAGACCTCCAGCGTTTTTTTGACTTCATCATCCATCTTCTGATTGATTTCAACCACAATCGGTTGATAGGTCCAAAACCGGGCCCCACCGATAGCAGTTCGTTTCTTATCAGTGGCAAAGACACGAATGGATCCGGGGCCTGGTTGTATGCCACGGGGAACGGGAATCTGAATTGCTCCAAACTCCCCTTGCCAGATTCGAATCCGCTCTCGCTTACGAGTTAAATTGACATCATCTGGGCTCGGAAAAGTAGCCACAGCGGACATTGACTCAGTACTAAAATCGACCACTGGTTGAAAGTCGAACTTACCAGTGACCAGGTTCAGCAAATTTGTGCCGACGACACTATTTTTAATTACGATCTCTTGGTTCGGATCCAGAGCAATCGACTCCAATTCCACGTTAATATGTAGGTCAGGAATGGCGAGTTTGGTCGCAGGGTCACCAAACAGGATATATTGTTCTGCTCCTGGAATGTAGTGAAAGGCAGCTTCGCTAATAAAACGGGTTTTGGCATGTCCTACAATGGCTCCAACAACCGAGGGCTTAACGGTGAACATGGCCGTAAATAGGTCTTCATCAAAAAGGGCATTTCCGTAACCGTAGGTCAGACGACTAGCCGCTAGTGAAGCGATAGCACCGTGACGGCTATTAATGAAGGCTTCGCTCAGGCCGAGTTCGCCGTACTGAAGCGGCTTATCAAATTGGCCATTCAAGCAGGTAGTGGTAATGATAAAAGGCAGATATTCATTGAACATCAGTTGGGCATCTTGCAAGCGAAAGATCGACTCATCAGCCCATTGGTGTGTGCCACCGTGACCGGAGTATTCGGCAATTAAAACCCCCTGGTCAAAATTCTCTTTAATCAATTGGTTGGTTTTAAGTGGACTGACAATTTTTCGGAGGTAGATCTTACGGGTATCGTAGCCCAACGGAATAAAGTTATCAATCACATTTTCACGGCTGAGTTCAAAGATATCGTCTTGCCCTGGATTGTCGATCTCGTTGTCTGCCACTTGCATGATTCGTGCTTGCCAAGCGCCGATTTTTGGATTTTTCTCGTAGTTGATGATTTTCTCCACTACGGTGGATAGCTCATGGGCTCGTTGGACTGCCAGCCGGCCAATAAACATATCCGGAATCGAATCATCTCCGCTAATATTGACGAAACGTTGATCCATCGCGGTTTCGCCGCTTTCAGGTGACCAACCGTGGAAAGTCGGCAAAAAGTTTGGATAGAGGTCGTAAGAGGTGCCAAACTCCTCGCGATAACGCTCAATGGTCGCCCTTTTATAATCATAGTGGGTATCTCCAACCAGAAGTACATAGGTCGGGGCCGGTTTCTGCCAGTTGATATAGGTATAACGGAGAAATTTTTGAATGGCGTGTGGGTTGAAAATCCCACCACTAAACAGATCATATACTTCATCGATATCGACAACTTTGACTTTAAGCCCTTGTGAGCGGCGAAACTCTACCAGCGGTTGAATATTCTCGATGAAGTTTTCGTGGCTAATGACAATATAGTCGGCTTGATTGGCTGGCCGCCGCAAGTCAGACGGCTTGGCCGGAATCAACGTCGGAATGTACATATAGGCCTGCCGAGTCAAGGCGGCATACTCGGTCCGTTGGGTGATCTTATCCTGAAAGGTGACTGTATGAGAGCCTTTTTCCAGAGTCATCTCTCCACCTACTAGCCGAGCATCAATACTACCGTTGATAATACGATAAACGTCTATCTGCTCATTATTAAAGTTGGTAGCTTTATATTGGATGATGTTGGTCTTTGGAATTGGATCTACTTCTGAATTAAATAGAATCGTATCGCCAGAGGCCTTAAAAGTCCGCCAATAATCAAACTCGAACCAATCCAGGTAAAAATCAACCTTATTAATTGGTGTGTCATTTTCATCCTCACAGATGATATTCAGAAAATTAGGGTGATCGTCGAAAATCATCTTCCGTTGCGGAATTTTACGAACGACTAATGGGGCTCCTTGTTTTCGCCATTCCACCCTTGGTAGCAGTTCATGTCCATTGAGAATAATTCGGGCACGATGGGTTGCATTTTGCTTAATGGTTCGACCTTGCAACTTTACTCTCAGTTCACCATCGCGATTGGTGCTTAAGCGAGGAACCGTTCTCGGAAAATCGACTCGAAAATCTTTTTGCCGAATGGCTTCTACATTAACGCCTGTGAGGGTTGTCCAAAAGTAATGATCCGCTAACTCAGAGCGAACTTCGACTAAGGGGTCGTAGAAACGATCCTTTTCCCTGTGAATAGTGGTCTTAAAAGCCTTAGCTACTGATAGACCGGATATTTTGGGCGAAACATCTACCTCCTTGACCTGTGTGGTTTCAGTTGTTAGGCCAAACTCTGGCTTCCCCCAACTCAACCAATAGGTGTTTTCATCGGTGAACTTGTTATTGGCAAGTTGCTGACCATAAAAGACGATAAAGTCATCTTTTCCAAAACGGTCATCTTTATCTAGATCAAAAACGTAAATGCCAATCTCTTGTCCACCGTTGCTCATCCGAAGCGTTTTGAGGTCGATATCGTTCAGAGAAACCTCGGCTAGGTTGAAATCTTCGGCTATAATTCGATACATTCCTGTTCGGTATGTCGGGATTTTGAAACGGGGAAGTTCACTGACTGAAGCAGCAGGTGCTGTCGCAATTGGTTCGGGTGGTTGTCGCCACTGTTTAGCTTGTTCGTAGTTGAGCAGAGTAGATTGCAAGTAGGTTTCGATATAGGATGAGGTTGGTATCGAAATATTGTCAGTTCCACCCGAGTCGTCCGGACGGAGATCAATCCGAAACGTCGCAGATTTGATTCGCGGATCGACGGCAATTCTGCCAATTCTTTGTGACCGCATGAGGCCTGATGGCCTAACCGTGACCACTGAGTTAGGTAGAGGTTTATTTTTGGGATCGAACGCTACTGACGATAAGACAGTAACCTGAGGATTCCCACTTAGCGGAATACCAACTAATGAAACAAAGTGACCATGCCCAACTTCCCCACGCATTGATGGAGAAGACATGTGTGACGGTACTGAAAAGGAGATCACTAACCGAGTTGTATCTGCTTGCAGAACTCGAAAGGGCTGCGGTTGCCCAACTGAGATATCCGCACAGGCGGGTAGATCCAGCAGAATCAAAAAGCACAAGCTAAGCGGATATATGAGCGCATACGACCGCTTCGCGCATAATCGGGGTTGGGTCAAATCGAAAAAATGGGTTATGCTCAAGCGAGAAGGGAAAAAAGATCTAGCGAGCAAGGAGAGCCAAATTAGGTGAGGGATTGGTCTCATTCACATACTTGGTAAAGGGTGGTTGCTTTACTTTTTGGCATGTTGCCAGTAGGGACCTCCAATACCTCGTATGTCATAATACCTCGGTTTTCACGGTCGCCAAAGTCGATGGTAATTACATCACCCGTACTGATAATTTTTGATGCTTTGGCTGGCTGGCTGTTAACCAGCACCTTGCCACGATTGCATACCTCGTTGGCAACAGGCCGACGTTTGATGATTCGACTAACTTGCAGAAACTTATCCAAGCGCACCAGACAATTTCACCTATACTTGCCAGGCCGAAGTAACTAATCTGAAATAGACAGACCCAGCATTTCTTCTTTGGCCTTTTCCTGCATTTTTAGATCAGGTCTAATTTTTCTTTAGGGCGACGTCTAGTACTTGAGACATATTATCAACTTGATGAAACTCCAGTTTAGAGCGAACGTCGTCGGGGATATCAAATAGATCCTTACTATTTTCTTCTGGAATGATAACGTGGGGAATTTGGTTGCGATGGGCAGCCAGTACTTTCTCTTTCAGTCCACCAATAGGTAGAACTCGTCCACGCAGAGTGATTTCACCAGTCATAGCGACATCTTTCCGCACTTGCTGACCCGTCATTGCCGAAATCATTGCGGTAGCAATGGTAATCCCGGCTGAAGGCCCTTCTTTGGGAACTGCTCCCTCCGGTACATGAATATGAACATCTTGTTGACTAAAGGTAAAATCGTTAGGAAGTTCCAGAATATCGGATTGGGATCGGATATAGGCCAACGCTGTTTGTGCTGACTCTTTCATCACATCACCCAGTTGGCCTGTCAATGTTAATTCACCTTCACCCTGCATCGTAGTCGCCTCAATAGCGACGATATCACCACCGACTTGAGTATAAACCATACCTGTTGCAACGCCGATCTCATCTCTTTCTTCTGCTTGACGTTGTTTGTATTGAGGAGGACCAAGGAAGTCGTTTAGGTTATCACTAGTAATTTGGATATCTCCGTTTCTATTCCCGTTCTTGGCAACTTGTCTAGCAATCTTTCGACAACACTTGGAGATTTCACGCTCCAAGTTTCTGACCCCAGCCTCTTTGGTATAGCGATTAATAATGTCGGAGATTGCGCCTTCCTCTAGACCAACTAATTTGGGTTTCAAGCCGTGGGATTTGAGTTGCTTCGGGATTAAAAACTGTCGTGCGATTTGGTGCTTTTCAAACTCAGTATAGCCAGGCAATTCAATTATTTCCATCCGGTCTAGCAATGCGGGTGGGATTGACACTTTGGTGTTGGCCGTCATGATAAACATCACTTCAGACAGATCAAAATCAATATCTAAATAGTGGTCTCGAAAGGTGTCGTTTTGTTCCGGATCTAACACCTCTAACAGCGCTGAAGCCGGATCCCCACGAAAATCTGAACTCATCTTATCTATTTCGTCCAGTAGAAAAAGGGGATTTTTAGATTTGGCATCGCAAAGACCTTGAATAATACGACCGGGTAAAGAACCGATATAGGTTCGGCGATGCCCCCGGATTTCGGCTTCATCCCTGACACCACCAAGAGACATCCGGACAAAATTGCGTCCAGTTGCATTGGCGATTGACTTGCCGAGTGAGGTTTTGCCAACCCCAGGAGGACCAACAAGGCACAGAATCGGTCCTTTGATCTTTTTGACCAGTTTCATCACCGCCAGATATTCGAGGATTCTGTCTTTAGGTTTTTCCAACCCATAGTGGTCGTCATCTAGCACTTTCTCCGCCCGGTCGATATTAAGACGCTTATTTGTTCGTTTAGACCAAGGTAAGGCAATCAACCAATCCAAATAGGTTCGAATCACACCTGACTCGGCTGACATGGGAGGCATCTGCTGAAGCCGCTTCAATTCTTTGGTTGCTTTTTCGACAGCCTCTTCACTCATTTCAGCTTCTTCAATCTGTTTTCTCAGTTCACCAATTTCGTCAGATCCATCTTCACCTCGACCAAGTTCTTTCTGGATGGCTTTGATTCTTTCGTTCAGGTAAAATTCTTTGTGTGTGCGCTCGACCGACTTCTTGACCTCTTCATCGATTCGACGGTCTAGTTCGGAGACTTCAACCTCTTCTTCCAGAAATTGAATCACACTTTCCAGCCGTTCGACAGGGTCGATTCTGTCTAGGATCTGCTGGGGTTTGTCCTCTTTGAGGTTAGCGTGGTTGGCAATATAGTCGGCCAGCACACCTGGGTCTTTCTCTTTTTTGGCTGTTGAGAGCACCTCGTTCTTAAATTTCTTGCGGAGTTGCAGACATTCGCTAAACCGCTTAATAGCCGTTTTGCGGAGTTGAATTACCTCTTGATTCGGGTCCCAATCCTCTGCGGGGGAATCAACGTCAGCTAAGAAAAAGCCATCATTATAGAATATTTCTAATACAAGTCCGCGGCGTTCAGCTTCGACTGCAATCCGAACGGTTCCGTCTCCTGGTTCGAAAGAATCCGCGATTCTCGCGATCGTACCTATCTGGTGAAAATCGCCAACCTGCGGGTCTTCAACCTCAGCCTTTTTCTGATTGAGTAGTAGAACCGCTTTGTCGTGATGAAGTGCAAACTTAGCCGCCAGAACGCCCACTTTACGCACGACGTTCAAAGGTGTATTAATGCTGGGAAGTATAACTTTACCCGGAAGGGGAATTATCGGAATCATATCAAAATCCGCCATCTAATAATGCCTAGCGGTCACAAACGGCCTCGGGCTGACCGGGGATTCACTACAGGTATTTAAAAGGGTATTATAGCACAAGTTTACGCAGGTCCAAGGAATAAAGTTTGTCGGCTTCCCGACAGTGTACTGGTCAAGCGGATTTGGCTTCGGTGAGACTATCATCGGCGTTTTCTTTACTGAAGACCAGTTCCAGCTCAACGCCTTCAATCACTGAATCTTTTGTCACGATGCATTTCTGAACCCCTTCTTGAGAAGGGAGCTCAAACATAGTGTCAAGCATCAAGTTCTCTAAGATAGCTCGGAGCCCTCTTGCACCGGTCTCCCGTGCAATCACCTCTTGTGCAATGGCATCCAATGCTTCATCTGTTACCTGTAGATCAACCTCTTCATATTTGAATAGCAGAACATACTGTTTGACCAGCGCATTTTTAGGTTCTGTCATAATCCGAATCAAAGCTGGAGCATCAAGCTCATGAAGCACCGCCACGATTGGCAATCGACCAATAAATTCTGGAATAAATCCATACTTAATGAGATCTTTGGGAACAATCTTGGCTAAAACTTGATGGATCTTCTCATCGGAATCAGTTACGACTTGAGAACCAAAACCGATAGACTTAACACCAATCCGTTCTTGCACAATCTTTTCCAAGCCGATGAATGCCCCCCCACAAATAAACAGAACCTTACTAGTATCGACTTCGATAAACTCTTGATGCGGGTGCTTTCGACCTCCTTGGGGGGGGATGTTGGCGATGGTACCCTCCAAGATTTTTAATAGGGCTTGTTGGACACCTTCACCAGAAACATCTCGCGTAATTGATGGGCCATCTGATTTACGGGTGATCTTATCCACCTCGTCAATATAGATAATACCCGTTTCAGCCCGGGCAACATCGCCATCAGCTGCTTGTAACAACTTTAAAATGATGTTTTCAACATCTTCGCCTACATAACCAGCTTCGGTAAGTGTAGTGGCATCGGCAATAGCGAAAGGAACGTTAAGAATCCTAGCCAGCGTTTGTGCCAATAGTGTTTTCCCTGTTCCTGTTGGCCCAACCAAAATAATATTGCTTTTCTCCAGCTCAACCGCGTCTTCCTGCTCGTACAACAACCTCTTATAGTGGTTATAGACAGCAACAGCCAACACTCGTTTAGCTAGATCCTGGTCGATAACATACTCATCGAGTTGTTGCTTAATCTCAGCCGGTGTTGGGAGAACGAATTGTTCGTTATTGGAGGTCTGGTTGTTAGCTACATCTTCATCTTCACAGCGATACTCGGCCAATACTTCATTGCAGACTTCAACGCATTCATCACAAATGAAAATTCCCGGTCCTCCCGTAATCAATTTGTAGCGAACTTCGTCACGTCCTTTGCCACAAAAGGAACAGGTAACATTATTTTCAGGTGTACGATTCATGAGTTTCTCCAAGATTTATCTAACGAAAATGAGGAGGAGCAGACAAAACGGTAATTAAACGTGCCCGAAAACAACATTAGGGGCATAGAAGATGTTAGCCTGCTGCTTCAACAGTGGATTCATCCAGACCCGACCGGGGATGAGCAACGTGGTCAACGATACCATATTCTCGTGCTGCTTCCGGTCGCATAAAGTAATCCCGGTCAGCATCAGACCGAATCTTGTTCGCGGTTTGCCCTGTGTGAAAGGCTAAAATTTCGTCAAGTTGCTCTCTAGTTTTTAAAATTTCCTGAGCGTGTATGTTGATATCAGATGCTTGCCCGCTAATTCCCCCTAAGGGTTGATGGATCAAAATACTGGAATGTGGCAGTGCGTAGCGCTTGCCCGCGTGTCCTCCAGCGAGTAAGACCGCTCCCATACTGTAGGCTTGACCAACACACCAAGTTTGAACATTGGGCTTGACATACTGCATCGTATCGTAGATCGCTAGACCAGCCCGAACTGCTCCACCTGGTGTATTTAGATAGATGATGATGTCATTTTTGGCGTTATCCCCTTCCAGAAAAAGCAACTGAGCGATAACACTACTAGCAACTATGTCATCAATTGGTGTACCAATGATGATAATCCGATCCTTCAACAAACGCGAGTAGATATCGTAAGCGCGCTCACCACGACTCGTTTGCTCAATGACGTTCGGAATTAAATTCACGTTAGTTTCTCTAGGTTTATGTGCCCTTTTAAGATGGCGTAATAATCAGCGATTCCTTTTCTGAAGCGTGCTCAATCAGATGCCGATAGATTTTCTCGTCACGCATTTGTTGTCTGAACTCTTCAATCCGGTTGCTTGCTTTAAGTAAACTCGCATATTTCTGAGGATCCCGGTCTTGCCGCTCAGCAATCCGCCTGATCTCGAGATCTAGTTCGTCATCGGTCATCTTTATTCCTTCTCTAGCTGACACTTCATCAAAAAACCAAGTGGATTTGGTATCAGCAATAAAACTTTGGTGCAGTTGGTTAGGTATTTCCTCCAGATCTATTTCAGCCTCTTCAGCAGTTCTGCCTTCTTGCTTAAGTTGGGTATGGATGTTGGTAAGTGAGTCTTGAACATACCGTTCAATTAGAGATTCAGGCACTTCGATTTCGACTTTTTCGACAACTTGTTGTCGAATCTCTGCTTGTTGTCTCCGGTATTGTTCATTTTTTTCTTCTTCTACCATTTCGTTCCATACTGTAGCATAGAACTGATCATAGTTTTCATGATCCTGATCTTTAGCAAACTCGTCGTCTAATTCCGGCAGTTGTTTCTGAGTAATCGTATTTAGAGTGAACTCAATGTGGACCTCTCGCCCTTCGAGTGGATCATTGGGTTGTCTTTCCTGTGATTGTGAAGTCTCAATATCGATCGCCTTCGATTCACCAGGTCGCATACCAATGAGGGCTTCCTTAATTTCGGGAAAGATATTGCTGCTGTCGATGTCAATATCGGCATCTGCTTCTGACTCACCTTGCTCGCCATCTATAAAAGATTGCCAACTCATGTTAACACAATCCCCTTCTCTGACAGCCCGTTCTTCTTCAATTGGAATGTAATCGGCATGGATTTCTTGCAACTGCTTCATTCGCTGATCAACGTCCTCTTTAGAAACATTGACCGGCGATTTGTCGATTTGAAAATCACTGTAATCGGGAAGGGGAATTTCCGGTTTAACATTAACCAAGGCTGAGAAAGTGAAGCCTTGATCTTCAACAAGTTCCAGTTGATCGTAAGGTGGTTGAATATCGACTTCGCCTAGTGGTGTTAGCTCTTCGTCTCGAATGGCGTTGTCATAAGCGGTAGGGATAAGTTTTTGCAACACATCGGCTTGTACATAGCCACTAAATCTAGCTTTAACTATATTGAGCGGGGCTCTACCTTTCCGAAATCCGGGAATAGCAACGCTTTTTCGGATTTTCTGATATTGTTGATCCAGCTCTTGTTTGACCTCTTCAGCAGGAATTTCAATGTTGAGTTTGACCCGACCTTTTTCGAGTTTTTCAACAACAACTTTCAAAAAAGTCTCCGTGTGTCCAAATTATCAAGATTATGATTGGGCGAAGAGGGATTCGAACCCTCACGAGGAAAACCTCAATAGATCCTAAGTCTATCTCGTCTACCAATTCCGACACCCGCCCTAAAGATTAACGCCGCGATGCCGGGAAAACGCATCCACGGTGTGTATAAACGCGTCCGGAGGGACTCGAACCCCCAACCTACAGATCCGAAGTCTGTTGCTCTATCCAATTGAGCTACGGACGCAAAGAGAGGGTGGATGATGGGGTTTGAACCCACGACCACCTGATCCACAGTCAGGAGCTCTACCGCTGAGCTACATCCACCGTATCGAACAAAAGGAAGTGTGTTTAATGGCACGCCCGGCAGGATTCGAACCTGCGACCTACTGATTAGAAGTCAGTTGCTCTATCCAACTGAGCTACGGGCGCAACCTCCTAGGAGCGGCCCGCGAATCGGGGCGAGAGGATTTGAACCTCCGACCCCCTGCTCCCAAAGCAGGTGCGCTAACCGGACTGCGCTACGCCCCGTCTGAACAAACCGACAAAATATAACACATCCGAAAAACAGATTCAAGATATAATTGTATAAGCCTCGATAAATTGATTGCTCCTTTTAGCAATACTCCTATTTATCATTCCAATTACAGACATAAGCTTTTTATTTCTAACCACAATAAGTGTTTTACAAGCGTACCCACTTTACTGGATCAGCGTCTTGTATCGTCCAGTCCTTTGATGCAAGGTCTGGTGGATAGGGAGAACTGTCGATAGGTTTCTGTGCCGTCAACATGGGTTTTTCGTCTTGTACTGCAGTCACGATGAGGTACAGGCTGGGGATTACCACGATCAGGCTAGCACAGCCCCCACGACCAGTAAACGTCAGGTGGCACGTTATTCAGCGTTCCATCCGCATTGTTCCACCATAACAACCCATAATGATTTGATGCGTTGTTATAGGGTTTGGAATCTACCTCCGGCAAGCCGATGACCGCCGTGATAGTAGTACCGGCCGCGGCTACAAATGCCTGAGGAATAATCTGCCTGTCGTTCCACTGACCACCGCGTAGATAGAGATAAACGATGCGCGCCATGGCATCGACGTTGGCACTGATACCGGATCCAAATTCGCGCTGTATAACGCCGTCAATCTTGGCTTGGCGATAGCTATTTTGCTGCCAAGTTAAGTCCTCATGTGCAATTCCCAGTGGCGCAAATACCTGTTCGAACATCAACTCGGAGATGTCTCGCTTGTAAGCCAGCGTGATACATTCGGCCAAGCAGTTAGGGCCGCCGTCGCTGTAGGCCCACTTCGTTCCTAATTCGAAAATCAGTTTGGTGAAGCCGCCCGGCTTGTCGAAACCTGCTGTCTGTGTTGCCAAGTGTGTGATCGTAATCTGCTCAATCCAGCTGGTTTCACGGTTAGGCTCCGGTGGGACCGCCAGTGCCGGATGATGCTTGATAGCATTATCTGCCAGACCAATTTTCCCATCTGCTATAGCCAGCCCCAGTGCGGTAACAACCGGTCGGCTTGGTAGTAGACTTCAAGTCGTACCGTTGACCAGGATCTCCCCACGACATGACCAGCCTACCGTACCGAAGATATAACCGGAACCGGCGCCGGTTAGCGCGCAGTCGCAGGCTTTTTCAAGTTATGCTGGATCTAGTCCAACATCCTCTCACCTGGCTTTTGTTCATGCCGGCGAGGGCCATAACTTGCCCGCCCCCGATATCGGTAGCCTTGTGAACAGTAACAACATGGCAAGACCTACCGGCTTCAAGTAACTCTTCATTTTTATTTTCCTCCTCCTGTAGTTCTGACATCTCAATACTTGATAGCAAAGCGGCTTTCGCCATCAGAACCTGATGAACATCCTCAACCACAGCCTCGACTGCCCGTTCATCACTCTGTATACCGGTTGATGAATAATTGGCAGGACGCCACATTGAGATTACCACTAATTTAACTGATGTTACGCCAAAGCCATAGTTTTCTTCATATTCTGTAGTTGGCTAAAAGCCAACCTGTTAGCATTAACAATGAGTTTGTATTTTAACCCAAAGTGATTCAGATGCTGGTTGAACGATAACATTTCTTGCTTCATCCAGGCGCATATTGTTGAAAAAATATGATTGTTTGGTCTACCCACGGTACGTGTGGGTGATTTTTCTAATCCTGAAATTGACTGGATAGATTTGTGATATTCCTCAATTTTCCATCGTTTTTGAGAGAGAGGTGATGCGGAGATAACCTAATGAGAGATCACTACCAACTAAGTCTAAAATACCTGTGCTTCCATCTCGGTTTATCAAGACTTGTTTTGCTATCTAATAGAGGAAAAGAAACACCCTTGACGTAGGCACCTACGTCCGTATTTTCTCCTACATTCTAGTTCAGATAACTTTTTAAATTCTCCTCGCTGAGGATCTTTTTGATTCAGCGCAATTAATCGATTGCTTTTCAAGGCCAAAACAAACTGCTTCCCCTTTAACTTAATGTGCTTCATATTCTCCTTCGAGGCAGACCAACTATCGGCCAAGACATCGGCCTATCTGAATCCATTTTTTATTGACTGATCAATGAGATCTCGGAACATCTCATTCTGACTCCCATCGCCTATCCGTTGGACCTTTTTTGTTTTCAGATCACCGTATGTAACCATTTTTTTCACCCACTCAAATGCGATTGGAGTTGCGACCTCTCCAGATTGAATTAATGCACTCAAAATATTAACCCTTTTCACATTCTTACCTGCTAGTCTGATCATAATGCCAACACATACAGTTTGCTTTCATCAGTCTCTGGCTGATTTGCTATTGTGTCATCAAATATTAATCCATCATCATCTTCCTCTATCTTTGGTACGGTTGGCTTCACAAATCTCCACAACTCTTTAGAGGTCTAGTCTGATTCAGATAGAAACCGAGTAACCTGATCAGGACTAACTTCCCTTCTAAAATATCCGCTTAATCGGTGGCGGTTCGATAATGATTGCGGCTGATCAAATAGTCGGTGTATAAATCCAATAATTTTCCGGTCATATGTGGTCTCCATTTCTCCCCTACAATCTATGAGACTCTCCATATTTTCATATCCCGCATTTGCTTCAGGCGTAACATCAGTTAATAATGGCCGATAAATTATCATCATCGGTCATTTCCTGTTCTCCCTTTGACAAGAGTTTATTTTTTTGTTACTCTTCATCTATTAGGTAGAAATGCGTAACTTTAACGACAATAACGGAGTATAAAACCGATGAAAATTATGAGTAATGTCCGAATATTCAGCACTATAATTCTAATGCTGATCTTAGCGGTGATTCCAGCAGTACAGGCCAAACAGATATTCTACAATTCATTAGATAGTGAAAAAGCGGTCAAAGATGGAGGTGGTAAAGTGCACGCTGGTTCCTTTGTAGAAGGAGCGATAGAAAAAGGGTTTTATTCGCTCAAGGCGGGTGAAGCAGTTTCCTTTCCCACCGAAGGGCAACTTCTACTGGAGACCGGTACCATTGCACTTTGGGTCAAGGTAATGATAGACATTAAGAAAGTGCCTGGCGAATCATTCATTTTTATGATGTATAAACGGGGCGCAGATGCCTTCTTTATCAACCACAGCCATAACTGGGGAGCTAATCAAGCGATTTGTTGGATGATTAAAAATAAAGGCAAGTGGTTTGAACAAGGAAAATCGTGTAGCAAACCTTTGAAATGGGCAGAAGGCGAGACTCATTTCATCACTACGACTTGGGGGCCAAAAGGGATGCATCTTTTCTTGGATGGGAAATCAGTAGGAAAAGGGGATCACAAAACAGGTCCTTCGCTAATGGACGACGACTTCTGGGTGGGAAATATTGAGATTGAAAAAGGAAGTACGCTACCCTCACAGTGGGTGCAGGATGAACTCTATATCTTCGACACTCAACTGGATCAAGCCGAGGTAGCCAAACTGATGGACTCCAGTTTAACAGTTGAACCATCTGTTAACCACCTTGCTTTAACCTGGGCAACGATCAAGCTGAAATGATGACAGTGTGCTATAAGATGACTATACATGAAGTTTGATTACTGGTTAGGAAACTTTACACTTGGCTAAATAGTAATCGTTCCATTGGTCATTGAGAATCAGTTATCGCCAGTAGAGAAGCCGATCAGCTCTGGTTCAGTTCCAGTTTTGCCCTCTCAGTTTCTGTCGGCGGCAAACTAACAGATCGACTACTTGGGGTTACTTAAAGAGCATTAACATCACTATCACCTGATGCCTAGCTCCTCCCTTCGGGCAATTGTCCTGGGCACACTGTTAATTCCCATCAACTGTTATTGGCTGGTGATCTCTCGCCAGCCATACCAGTATCAACCTATCCCCACCATCATCTCGCCTTTTTTTAATGTCATCTTCATCCTATTGCTTCTGGTCCTCGGTAATCGGTTACTGGCCCGGTTGTCACCTCGACTAGCACTAAGGCAGAGGGAACTGATTGTTATCTACGTTATGCTGAGCGTCACTTCGGCCATTCAGTCCTTCCAGATGATGCAGACGCTGACCACCATGATGGAGGTTCCATTTCGACGGGCGACCGTTGAGAACGATTGGAAAAATCTGTTTGGCCGCTATATTCCAACCTGGCTCTCAGTTAGCGATAAAAAGGCCATCGCAGCCTATTATCGAGGCGATTCTACCCTTTACACTCAACTTCATCTCCGAAGTTGGTTAAGACCCGCCTTATGGTGGTCGGGTTTCGTGGTGACGCTGGTCTTTGTCATGCACTGTATTACCCTCTATGTACGTGCCTCTTGGGTGGAGCAGGAACGCCTATCCTATCCGATTATTCAACTGCCCTTGGCTATGACCAGCCAACCAGTATCGAACCACAGTGCAAATAGCATTTTTGCCCAAACGGGATTGTGGATCGGTGTCGGGATTTCAGGTGGAATTGCCTTGGTAAACGGATTGGCAGACCTATTCCCGATCATTCCAGCTCTTCCCATCCATCCTAGAGACCATAACCTGGCACACTACATCACAGCCCAACCGTGGCGGTCAATGGGCATGTTTGAGATTGGTGTTATTGCGCCCGTGGTTGGGTTGGCCTTCTTTATGCCGTTAGATATGTCGATCTCTTGTGTTCTTTTCTTTTTTCTTTCCAAAGCACAACGGATTGTAGCCGTAACGTTGGGAGCACAGCAGGTAGCTTATTCCCAGTATTTGGTAACATTAAACCAGCAATCGTTTGGTGCGTTAACCGGTATTGCTGTGGCCGCACTGTGGGCTGGTCGAAAGCTGGCACTGGGCAGCAATCGAGTTTCACCGACAACCGACCGGGCTGCAGACCGCGCCAGACCACATCCTACCGTTTGGGGAATCTTGATTGGGATTGGCGGTTTGTCAGTTTTTATGTGGAAGGCCGGTATGTCGATCTGGTTGGGTTTGCTCTTTTTTGTCTGTTACTACACTATTTCGGTGGGGGTAGCTCGATTCCGGGCTGAGATGGGCGTCCCACTGCACGACTTCCACTTCACCGGTCCAGACCAGATGTTGCCCAGCATTGTTAGCCCTCGACGGTTGGGTTATCAAAATATTACCGTCATGTCGATGCTCGGTTTCTTCAACTTTACCTATCGGGCACACCCACAACCACATCAAATTGAAGGATATGCGCTCCTTCACCGGGCTAGGATCCATCATCGCCTCTTATTTCCAGCCGTGATGGTGGCTTTAGTGGTTGGTGTGCTGACTTTTTTCTGGATCTATTTGCATATCGCTTATCAGCACGGCGGGAGTTCATTGGAGAGATTCGCCCATGTGGTTTACACCCGTCTCTCTAACTGGCTAACTTATTCCTCTGACGAACTGAATTATAGCGGGTTAGTCGCTATTGGTGTTGGATTTGGTGCTGTTCTGCTCTTCACCTTTATGCGTCAGCGGTTTTTATGGTGGAAACTTCATCCGGCAGGTTATGCCATTTCCAATAGTCTGGATATTAACCACTTCTGGTTTTCAATCCTGGTTGGCTTTACCCTCAAATGGCTCCTGATTAAATATGGTGGAATTAAAAAATATCAGCAGGCTCGCCCCTTTTTTCTAGGCCTGATTTTAGGCCAGTACGTTATTGGGAGCATATGGACTATTATTGGTAATACCATCCACCAGCAGATTTTCTTTGGTGGCACTTTTTAAGGAACCAGATGTCGTTAGCTCGTAACCAACCAGCCGTTTTTATCAGCTGAGATGGGAACAGGCCCTACCGCGATTGGGAATCGAACGATTTGAAATGCTGCTAAAAGAGCCTGATCTAGCGGTTACTCCCAGAACCTTTAGTTATGCCGGTATTGAGTTTCAAGAAACTTTAGAATTAGTAAAAACGGGTGATTAACGGACCAAGATCCATCTCTCACCGCTAAAATATAAAATAGAAGACAAAAAAAGCCGAGGAACAGTTGTTCCCCGGCTTTTTTGCCAGTTACTAAATAGCAGGTTACTTTTTACTTAATAAGATGACTTAATATCGGCCCAACTAGTCGGTAGTTTTTGGTCTGCTTCGACGTCAGTGGTCGCTTGAGCTGTTAATAGCTTGGCATCACCAAGTGCCGAATGGTCACAGCCAACCCCATCCCCACCATCACCAATTTCGATTTCAAGCTTCTTGGCTCCGGTTGGAATATCGAACTCTACTTTGACCGGTGCCACATTTTTACCGTCTTTGGATCCAGGTATGGTGTCACTTTTGAAAGCTTCCTTGCCATCTACTTTAAAGGTAAAGGTACTGGTT
>Ga0208128_1000296_pt1 | contig 21245 bp, 19 predicted proteins | sample ETNtaG_35_FD_185758 | JGI IMG/M metagenome (GOLD analysis project Ga0208128, IMG submission 185758) | Marine microbial and viral communities from oxygen minimum zone, Eastern Pacific Ocean - ETNP201306PF51B (SPAdes) (version 2) | ecosystem: Environmental > Aquatic > Marine > Oceanic ... | reverse complement strand
TAAGTGGTTCCATCCGGCCCCAGTTGGCCAGAGCCGGATAATGCCGTCAAACACTTGCCTGTTGCCTCTGGGCTTGGGTCCACCTTTGGCTGAAGGCTGAGGTTTTGGCCGCCAGGGTTCAAGTCTGATCCATTGTTGATCTTTTAGTTGGGCCATCAAAAGTTCCTTTTTAGACCCAACTAAAACTAGACCTTACTCCTTTAGATGGGCAAGTTTAAATTGTCTTTAGTTTTGAAATAGCTTCTAGCTAAAGGGTAGATAGTAGAACGGGCTTTGGTTGGGTTGGGTTCGTAACCTGAGCTTAGATTATGAACCCAAAAGTTTGTACTGGAAGAACATGATTTATACTGCCATGACTGGTCAGCAAAGCGACTTTAACTGAGGTGCAAATCCCTTTAATGTCTTTACGGTTTCTAAACTCATGCTTGTGACAATAATACAATCGACACTACCGCACAAGCCACAGCGTATAGTTTCCTTGGGGTCAGTGCCTCCATTTTGAGTACTATCGAGAGAAACAGTGCAATGACGAAGCTCAAATTAGCAATTGGAATGGCAATGCTGGCTTCACCATGTTCTATAGCCAGCATCAGGAAACTAACAATGAGGAATACGAGTATGCCTGACAATAGTGAGTATAAAACTTTCTTTGCTGTCAGGTGAAAACGCTTTTCACGCAGGCTGGCATAACATACACCGCCTATGATCCAGCAAGAGGAGAATAGCAACAGCATTGCATTTGGGTCTGCATTCTGCGACATCCCAGCTTTTGCAGTTACACCATATGCGGCTCTAGCTAATGATGCAACAATAACAGCGGCAAAGGCAACAATAAACACGGTATTATGAGGAGAACTATTCTGTTTCTGATAAAGTAACGACACCCCGATGATGCCGGCGACGATGCCCAGAGACTTCAGAAGGCTTATAGGTTCTCTCAAAAAGAGGATAGAAAGAGCAATGACGCCTATTGTGTTCAGTCGGTAAATCGTTGAACCGAGGCTAACATCGATATGCGTTAAGCTCTCAATCAATAGAATATTAGAAATCGTCAAGAAAACACCTGCTGCTAACCCGAAAAGGAGTGTATTCTGGTTGAACGAAAATGTTGTGCCTTGGACTTTGAAAGTAATAACCTGCAATGCAGTCCATACGATACCAATACCAAAAATGTACATCCCTTTTGAGCGTACTTTGCGTGAATAACGCTTGAAGACAACGTCGTTTATACCCGCGAATAACAAGCTCAACAGCGCAAATGAGATAGTAAGGTGCATATGGCCCATAGCCCTTGGATCTTGTTCCTGGAGAAACTTCGACTTACAAGCGTATCTGATCGGTTATGTGAGCAGCTGATGAGGATACGATCCGTTATAGAATCAATTTTCTAGCTATCTTTGGTCGCGCCCGTTCGAGTCTTCCCTTAATCGGGATCGAAGACAGAGTTCTCAAGATGCTCTTGTCTTGGAAAGAAATAGGCAACTACGGTTTCTGCTGAGTCATAGCCCAATAGATGTCTGTGCCTCTTTCTCTTATCTCGAATGTGATATCAATAGCTTCAATATTTACAAAACCTGTTCGGGATATTAGTTCGATCCACATACTTTTTCCAAGCACGCTATAGTGATTTTTATTTTTTTGATGTTCACATCCAGTATCAGGGGCTGGAACTTCCACATAGAGATAGCCGTTGTTTTTTAAAATCCTGAATATTTCGTGTAAGGAAAAATAAGGAAAAATACTATGTTCTAGACAATGCCTGCACCAAACGAAATCAAATTCGGTGTCAGGAAAATCTAAAAAAGACAAGTCCATACAAAAAACTTCAAACCCTCTACGCCTCAATTCAGATATATCTTCTCCATTTACATCGATACCAATTACATTAAATCCTTTTTCCGCAAAAATTTCTAGTGCAACTCCTTTCCCGCATCCAATATCGAGTATCTTGGCTCCGGCGTTAAGTGAGTGCTTAGACAAGAAACGATTTATCATCTGGTTTATAATCGTTGAGTGAAGTTCTGTTACTGGTTCTGGGTAAGGATCATCTGCAATTTTTCTAAAAAACTGCTCTAGTTTTACTACTTGGTTTCTGTTTAAGTTCATTAATACTGGTTCCGTTTAGCACAATAAAAAAATGGTGAATTATCAATGGTTTTATTAGCTTCTTCTTCAAAGCCACTTATTGGAAAAAGAAGCGTTTGATAAATAAACTGAAGAGGTGTCACCGTTGTCCATCTTGCGAAAGCAAGTCCAGTCAGATTCATAGCCAATCTCAAACAAAGAGAGTGATGCCGGTTAGCTTACGGTGAATACTGTGATCAGTGTTTTTCAGCGACGAGAAATACGATTAAAGAAGGATTGCAGACCCTGATGTTAAAAATAATACCGTTCATTTAGTATTTAGCCCCCTAACTAAAGGAACGGAAATCAATGCAATCTGCCATATATCTACATGTAAGCAAGAACACTCTTTATCGTCGGTGACAGCGATAAAATCAACTGAAGGATACGTTGTTTCTTTATTCACTATCTCATAAGTTTCTTGAGCAACTATTGAAGAAGGTCAACCTTAAACCGAGGTGGGAAAGAGGACAAACTCTGGTGAATTAGAGACGATTGTTTTGGTGGCTTTTGCTTCCAGATTCACCTGGGAAGGTTGCGGCTGTAAAGAACGTAGACCGCTCAGAGAAGCCATGAAAACTCTTTCCTGCTGTAGTGGAGGGCAGACAGTATAGCAATCTCCTGTTTGAAATCTGCCATCAACTTCTCCGAAGCAGAAAAGATGGAGGGCTGCAAAAGACTTTGAGAAAAGACATCAAGGTCGGAGTCAAAAACAAAGGCTCTCAATCTCGGGAAAAAGCCTCTAAATAGCCTGCGTATCAGGCACCCAACAAATTCAAACTAATCATCGTGAAGAGTTGAGTACAGTCCAAATTGAGTAACCAATCTCTTTCCTAGTCGGGTTGGCTAAGTGGCGAGTTGATAACAGTGGGTGTACCCTGATTCAACTGAAGAACTCAATCAAACTGGCAGCGAGTGGATCAAATCTGATAGTCCTTGCCAAACCGACTCAGGAACTTCGGCTGTTGCCGCCCGGTAGTTCTGCTCCACTTCAGTTGCATTTTTTGATCCTGTCAAAATTGTACCGATCAGCGGTTGTCGAACCGAGAATTGGATTGCTAGATCTAGCAGATTCAGACCTTGATCCGAAGCCGACTTCCACAGTTGCCGCGCTTTTTGATGTTCTGACCGTCTGATATGGTCGGTCGCCGTATTGGGATTGGGTTTCACCCCTGATAATAATCCCATTGCAATGGGACTGCCGTTAATGATTCCGACATCATTTTCCTCTGCTAGTCTCATTAACGAAATTGCTGTTTGCTGAATCAGTGTATAGTCTAAGTAAGTCAGAATCACATCTACCACACCTAATTCGATTGCCAATTGATGAAATTCGTGTTGGCGAACACCAAGGCCAATATAGCGGATAAGCCCCTCCGAACGCATCTTTTGTAATTCATCGAATGCGGCCCCTTCAGCGATCACCGTCTCCATACTCCCGGGGTCGTGAACCAAACAGAGATCCAAATAGCTGGTACCCAGTAATTCCAGGCTATTTTCTACCGATCTCCGGGTTCCTTCTGCCGAGTAGTCACCTAGCCACTTGGGATGTGTTCCCGTCTTAGTCGCCAGATAGATCTGCTCCCGCTTTCCACCTTTTAAGGCTAAGCCAACGCGTCTTTCGCTTTCACCGTACAACGGAGAGGTGTCGAGATAATTAATGCCGAGTTCAATGGCTCGGTGAACTGCTGCAATTGCCTCTGCATCCGTAACCTCACCTCGGCCAATCCCTGCTCCGCCCATACCTAAAACTGTGACTTCCAGATTGGTTCGGCCTAATCGCCGACGTGGTAACACCATCTTAGTTCGCTACACCAATGTCTATTAGATATTGAAAAGATTCTTCAACTCGTTTCAACACTCCATCTGAGTCCAAATTCTCACCCTCAATCCCTTCCAATTCCATGGTATAGGGACCGATGAAGCCAACTCCGCTTAACAAGTTAAAGACCGCCTTAAAATCAACGATACCTTCACCCAGTGTCGGGAAATTCCAAGTGTGATAACCACCGGTGGTATCTTTCAAATGAACAGCCTTAACATGGTTAAGAATTTTCTGGATCTCCTCCACCGTATCGATGTCTCGGTCGGTGTGGTAGTGGACATTCGCTGTATCGAAGTTGATAGCAATTCCAGGATGATTGACCGCCTGCATGGTTTCGAGCGCGACATCTCCGTTGTTGGCTAGATCAGGGTGTGTTTCCAAGCAGACCGTCAAACCTAAATCTTGCGCATTTTTGCCTAGATCTTGAAGTCGGCTATAGATAATCTCTTTGTCGATCTCACCTGCATGTGCGCTCAGAAAAATTCGCTCCCCCCCCATAGACTGAACGGTCTCCAGCGTGGTCTGAAAATCGGAGACGAAACCTTCGTCTTTTACATCGTGGCGGGCCATAGTAGTAGTGGTTGTTAAACCATAGTCTGCCAGTTCTTTCAGTGTTGCTTCGATCTGATCCGGTTCAGGCGTACCAACTTCGACGTTGGTTAAACCGATCTTGGCTAAATGCGCATACATCTCCTGAGTACTGAATTGTCCTCGATAGCTACCTAAATTACAGGCGATAATATTTCCCATTTTCTCTGAGAGCCGAAGATATTGGCCCTACTAACTCCTTTGTTGATATGAAGTAAACTTGATTATTAGCTGGTAAAATGCAACTGGCTAGTTACCTTGCCAAGCATAGACCCATTCTCCATTTTCGCTCCGTTCCGAGTGTACCCAGTGTGTATTGGTTTCGATCATCTTAGAAATTAAACTCTCCATAACAGCCACCGGATTGTCAAATAGTCCTTTTAATTCAGATTCGGTAACCAGCCCTCTTTCCATCACTAGACGTAGGGCTGTGTTTTCGTTGGTTGAAAGCTTGACTTCATCAACTTCGCTAACTGGCATTGAACTGAAAGTTCGGTTTGGAGCAGCATTTCCAATAATCGAAAGAGTTTTGTTAATTCGCTCCTGTCGAGAGCCAAAACTACCAGCCGAAATCTCTTGCCCTTCAGCTTTTAGTGTACTATCAATTGGCGTCAGTACCTCAGATTTCAGTACTCCTTGGCCCACCTTTTCCGGCTTTGTTGCAGAAGGACGAAAGGGTGGACTAAATAGCGACTCATCCGGCTCTTCAAGAGACGCTTGCTGTTGTTCCACCATACCTTTAAACTGTTTTTTGAGTCGGCGTAATTCTGAATGTAAGCTGTTGATTTCCATCCGTAGCTGAACCAATTGTTTGCTCACTTGAGATTCCGTGACCGATGAATCGTCAGAGGTCGGCATCTGCTCTAAGTCATCAAAGGCAGTGTCAACTGGAGCCGTATGAGGTAGCTCTTCAATACTGGGGGCCGCGCTTGGTAGCGGTTGTCTGACCCCGGTTGGTGCTAACTGCTCTTTAGCTAACTCTACTTCATAGTTATAGGCATTGATCTCTGCTCCGTTATTCAGATAGGTTACCTTAGCATAAAGATATTCTCCGGTTTCCAAACGTGCTAGGCGAGATCGAATCTGGTTCAGAAGCCGGGTATGATACCCCTGCAGAAATGTTAGGACGCTTTGTGTGAGCTTTCTGAAATAATTAATTGGATCTTCCTGGCGAAACACCACGGGCATATCGGTTAACGGTTGAGTTAATTCTTCGTGTTGGATAATGTTTGCTGGAACAGGATTCCCCAGAGAGAGAAACTCTAGCGACCATACATCGTCAGCCTCTTTGAGACAAGAGACAGTAAAAGCATACTTTCCACGCATCTTTTGATTCCTTCTATTAGTCCGTTAATAGCAAATCCGGCCCTCGGCTATAGATCTAGGGGGAAAAGGACTTTGGATACTACTTTTTCCTTCGATCCAATAATACGCAGACATGATCGGCCTAGTTCCAAGTTTTAGGTGCCACTAAGTTTGTAACTTAAAATTGTTACAGCAATATAGATCAGGATCAGTACAACACCGAATGATCTTTTGAACTCTTTCTCCGAGATGAAAGCACCAACCCGGAACACAACAAAGACACCGAGCATTACAGGAAAAAGTATCCTAAAAAAGAACGCCTCAGCAGTTAACCCGCCTGGGGTAACCGCCGCCGATACACCAACGACAAAAAGAACGTTTAAAATATTGGCACCGATGACGTTTCCAACAGCCAGTTCCCCCTGTTTTTTCAGACTCGCAGTAACAGCCGTTACCAATTCAGGAAGGGAAGTTCCAAATGCAACAAGGGTTGCGGCAATGATGCTTGGGGGAACGCCAAACCGCTTTGCTGTTTCCTGTGCTGCAGGGATTAAAATCTGTGAAGAAATAATAACCATTGCGACACCTAAAAACAGCTTAACTAAGGGCATAATAACATTATTCTGTGTCTGTTCACCGATATCATCATCTTCTCCCTCTTCAATACCACGTGTCCAGTACACAGATAACCAGAGGTAGAGCGCAAGTAAAACAACGAACACAAACCCAATAGCTTGAGGAAATTTACCGCCTGTTTCAAAGACAGTTCCCAAGGAACGATACGGCAAACACCCCAAAATTAGAAGTAGTCCAGCGCTCAGTTGAATCCAACCATGGCGATTTACGATGCTACGATCAAGTGGCAAAGGTCTAATCAACGCGGCAGTACCGAGAATCAAACCCGAATTACAAATAATGGATCCAACAGCGTTACCTAGTGCAAGTTCTGAAACCCCCTTGATCGCAGCGAAGACAGATACCGCGGCTTCTGGTAAAGTTGTGCCTAAGCTGACAATCGTTGCTCCAATCATAACTTTTGGCACGCCCCACCGTGTTGATAGGACTATTGCCTCATCAACCAGAATATCAGCCCCCTTACTGAGTAAGGCGATCATTGCAGCAATAATAAGTATCAGAAATCCAACATGAAATTCGGGGTTGGCAAATTGAAGCTCAAGCCATTCTCCCATCTATAAATCCTCTCTTTCTCTCAAATATTCGATCAGCCTTTGCAATCGTTCCAAAACCTTCTCCTGGCCGATCAGAGTAATCATCTCGAATAGGCTCGGCCCACCTGTCATACCAGATAGGGCGATCCGAAGGGGTTGCATTCCTGCCACCCGTTTAATGCCGAGTTCCTCGATAACTGCCCAAATTTTATCTTCGACAGTTTTCAAGTCGAAATTCACAATGTTGACTAGACCATCGTATAGCGACTGCAAAGTACCAATTGGGTTGCCTTTTGTCAGCCACTTTTTAACGCCTTTGGGATCGTACTCAAAATTATCAGTGAAGAAGTAGGCTGCTTCAACTTTGATATCGGCTAAGGTGGTAAGTCGATCGCCAACCGTTGCCACAACCTGCTCCAACCAACTCCGCTTTGCATCCGGATCGACCGAATCCAGCAATCCTTCTCGTTGCAGAAACGGAATGACAGCGTCTGTTCGGGTGCTAATCTCCAGTTTACTGATGTAATGGCTATTCAACCACTGCAACTTTTTGAGATCGAAAACGCTCCCACTTTTGCCTACTCGTTCCAGGCTGAAATGCTCGATTAGCTCATCAACCGAGAAAATCTCAGTCTCATCGTCCAATGACCAGCCAAGCCGAACTAAAAAATTAACCATGGCTTGAGGGAGGTAACCGTCTTGTCGATACTGCTCAATCGAAGTTGCACCATGTCGTTTGCTTAGTTTCTCACCTTTACTGCTACCCAACACCATTGGTAGATGGGCAAATTGTGGAACCTGCAACCCCAGGGCTTCAGCAATCAAAATCTGTTTAGGTGTGTTGGAAAGGTGGTCTACCCCCCGGATCACATGAGTAATAGTCATCTCATGATCATCGATAACCGAAGTTAGGTTGTAGAGTGGCGAGCCATTTGACTTCACAATTACCTCGTCTTGTAAAGTCTCCGCTTCGGTTGTGATTTGGCCTAAAATACGGTCGTTCACAACTACCGTTTTATCGGGGACCTTAAAACGTACCACTGGCCTTCGGCCTTCATCAGTTAACCGTTGGCGATCAGTCGAAGTTAGATTCAAACACCTCCGACTGTAGTGCGGCGACCGGTTCTCGGCCTGTGCTGTTTCACGTATCTCAGCCAATTCAGCCGGAGTACAGTAACAGTGATACGCGCTCCCATTTTCGACCATCTGTTGAGTATATTTTTGATAGATTTTTCCCCGCTCGGATTGGACATAAGGGCCATGTTCTCCACCGACAATTGCGCCTTCGTCCCAATTTAAGCCCAGCCATTTTAGAGAACCGTAGATTTCTTGCATCGATGCCTCGGTTGATCGCTGCTCATCGGTATCGTCGATCCGCAAAATGAAAGTGCCATTATGGTGTTTAGCAAAAAGCCAGTTAAAGAGAGCAGTTCTAGCTCCGCCAATATGGAGATAGCCGGTTGGTGAAGGCGCAAAACGCACTCTAACCTGTGAATCTGTTGTCATTCAATTTTCCCTTTAGATGTTGTGGTGATAATCCGCTCGGGATGGGTGTAGATATTATATCTTTTGTCTCTCAAGAAACCAATTAGAGTAATCCCAAATTGGTGGGCTAATGAAACCGCTAGACTACTGGGCGCAGAAACGGCACAAAAAACAGGTGCACCTGAAACCGCACATTTTTGCAATAATTCGAAACTGGCCCGACCGCTGACTATCAGCAAATGCTGGTCAAAGGGGAGTTGATTGTTCAGCAAACCCCACCCTAGAAGTTTATCCAGAGCATTATGCCGTCCAATATCCTCATGAACAGCTATTAACTCTCCATCTGGACAAAATAGAGCCGCTGCATGAAGCCCTCCTGTTCGGTCGAAGACCTTCTGCGAGGTTCTCAGGGTTTGGGGCAGGGATTGGATAGTGGACGATCGAACCGTTAGCACATTATCTGCCAGGGGAGGGCTTCGTGTCTGCAGATTCTCAATCATGGTCCGGCCACAAACACCGCAGGCACTATTGGTAAAGAAATGACGATCCAGCTGAGGTAATTGCGATAAGTCACCGTCCCGCAGTGTTAGTACGAGTTGATTGTATTCCTGTTCTTCATTTCTCTGACCAACACAGTAACTCATCTCTGTAAAATCGTGTCGATGACAAAGAATTCCTTCGCTCAGCAAGAAACCCGCTGTTAGATTATAATCGTCGCCTGGCGTTCGCATGGTAATGGCAATGGTTCGCACCTCTTCATTGGCTTTTAGCCTGATTTCCAGCGGTTCCTCAATGGCTAAGTAATCAGTTTTAGCAGTTGCTTGGCTCGTATGGGAATCAATATCATCAACGGAAATTGACCAAATCTTCCGCTTTATCTGACTGGCTTGGCGCATTCTTATCCAACCTCCGAATACACCAAAGGTGGACTTTCTGGATATTGGGGAGATCGGTTGTTAAAACAAGGATTCAACACGGACCGGGCAAACCTTCAGTTCTGCGGTCTCCGTAATCGGATCATATCCGGAGCCTGTAAGGAGATTGATTGGCACATCGCTAAAGCTAAAACTGGCAAAGACTGTCCCACGGGGAGATCGGCTGGTGGCCTTGACTCGAATTTTGACGGTGCCTCTAGGGCTAGAGAGATGGCACCAATCGCCGTCCATTAAGCCCCAATCACGGACATCGTCTGGATGAACTTCTAACGCCTCTTCAGCCAGCAAATAGTCGATTCCTTGTGTGCGACCTGTTTGTGTCCGGGTATGATAGGAGGTTAGACGACGGCCGGTGGTTAACCAAACCGGGAATTCGTCACTGATAGTTTCGTTTGGGTCACGATAGTTGACAACCGTAAAGATCCCACGACCATTGACAAATTCACCCTGGTGTAAAATCGGAGTTCCGGTATGACCTTCTTCTGGCACCGGCCAATGGAATTCTCCGTTCGCTACTCGGTCCCAATTAAGGCCTGCATAGATGGGAGAAACCGAACAGAGTTCGTTGAAAATCTCTTTTGGATTCTGATAGTCAAAGCCTGGTATTTCCATCCGTTTGGCTATCTGGGAGATGATCCACCAATCAGGTTTGGCTTGCCCCGGTGGCGAAACGGCTGCTCGAAGGCGTTGCACTCGGCGTTCAGTGTTGGTTGCAGTGCCATCTGTTTCCCCAAATGCTGTGGCGGGCAAAACTACATTCGCCATCTCCGCAGTCTCTGTCAAGAAAATATCGATCACCACCAGATGATCCAGACTTTCCAACGCCTGTTGGCAATGCTTTCGGTTAGGATCAGAAATTAGCGTGTTTTCACCGTCAATCAACATCGCCCGGATTTGATCGCCACAGAAATCCAGTGCCGTAACCTTGGTAATACCCTTTTCCAGATCGGTCTTACGTCCATATTTTCCCAGGAACTTAGCCTGGTTTTGAGGATCGGTCACTGCTTGGAAACCTGGATAGTTATTAGGGAGGGCTCCGCTATCACCGGTACCTTGGATGTTGTTTTGTCCACGCATAGGGTTGATTCCTGTGCCTTCTCGACCAATATGCCCCGTCATCAAGGCTAAGTTACACAAGCTTTGGACATTATCAACACCACAGATATGTTCAGTAATGCCGAGCGTATAGTAGATGGCCCCTTGATCGGCTGAACCGTACCAAATGGCAGCAGTTTCAATATCTGTTGGTTCAACCCCGGTAATGGTCGAGGCCCACTCTGGTGTGAATAGTTGGATATGTTCTAAGAAGGCCGGACTACCGGTTGTGCGACTCTCGATAAAATTGAGATCGACTAAGCCTTCTCTTTGAATGACATGTGCCATAGCTAATAAGAGAGCAACATCGGAACCAACTCGAAGCGGGAGGTATAGATTTGCCAGGTCAGTCAAACCGATCCGACGTGGATCGGCCACAATTAATCTACTGCCGTTTGCAATCGCCTTTTTAAGACCGATAGCTGCTACCGGATGGCACTCTGTCATATTGGTACCGATACAGAAAATTACATCTGGTTTTTGCATGTCGATCAACGGATTGGACATAGCCCCCCGACCGATGGTTGCCGCCAGACCGGCGACAGTTGGGGCGTGTCAGGCACGGCTACAGTTGTCGATGTAGTTGGTACCAAATCCAGCCCGGATGAGTTTCTGCATTAGGTAAGAGGCTTCACTCGGTGTCCGACCGGAAGCTATACCGTAAACACTGTGTCGCCCATAGGTTTCAGCAACCTGCTTGAAGCCATTGGCAACATGGTCTAGCGCATCTTCCCAATTGGTTTCGTGCAACTCACCGTCCGCGCCTCGAATTAATGGTGTTCTAAGGCGATCAGGGTGGTGAACGAAGTCGAAGGCAAATTGACCTTTGATACACAAAGCCCCCTGGTTTGCAGGTCCATCCATGGCGGGTTGAATAGCGACCAGTTTGTCGGACTTGGCAACCAAATCAACAGCACAACCCACACCGCAGTAGGGACAGACAGATCGGGTGGTTTCCATTTCACCAGGCCGATCGGTGGCGCGCATCGCCTTCTTGTCAGCCAATGCTCCCGTTGGACAGGTTTGCACACATTGGCCACAGAAAGTACAAGCCGAATCTTTCAGGATGGTATTAAATTCGGTGGTAATCTGCGACTCAAAGCCGCGATTCATAATATTGATGGCGTAATCACCCTCCTGCTCAGCGCAAACACGAACGCATCGATAGCAAGAGATACATAGGCCGTAGTCCCTCTGAATAAACGGATTATCGTCGGTTGGGTGTGTAGTTCCCGAATAGTGCCCACCAAAACGATGGGTGTCGGCTTGGTAACGATCGACGAGGGTAGAGAACTCCTGTGAAGCATATCCTCGCAACGGATCGACCTTGATAGTACTACTTTCTGAAGCCACCATCTCCAGCAACGTTTTACGGTAGCGTTCAATGTGATCAGTATGGGTACGAACAGCCATCTCCGGTACTGCTTTAGTTGTGCAAGAAGCGACTAGATTAGGGGAGCCGTCTACCTCGACCACGCATAAACGGCAGCTACCAAAAGCCTTTAAGCGTGGATCGTAACAAAGGGTTGGAATGGCTTCAGATTCCGGTCTTTCGCTTTGGCATCTTTGTGCAATTTCATAGACCGTCTCCCCATCGGTGAACTCGACCAGATGGCCGTTAATGGAAATTTTGTCTGCCATGTTTTATGTACCCTTTACACTCCAGAAGTCTTTTGACCTAAAATAGTATGCGTCGCGATCTGTTACTTAACGGAAGCTATTATAATCAATCCGTTCCTAAATGCAAACAATTTATTCAAGATCTGGTTTTGATTAGCTGCTAATTGAATGGCCTAAATAGTAGGTTATCGGATTCTTTTGACATCCTTTATCTCTCACAGTTAGACTTCGCATTATCAGAACAATAGATAGAATAAATTGCCATAAAACTCAGACCTGAACGGAGACCTATTCAAGAATGCTCGATCAGATTAAACAGGACATTCGTCGAACCTTAGAAACAGCAGTCCAGAATGCCATTTCAGAAGAATTATTACAACTAGATCAAATCCCTGAAATCTTTTTTTCGCCCACTAAAACCCCCGAACACGGGGATATCGCGACTCCAATTGCTTTAACGCTGGCCAAGTCAGCTCAGATGCCACCACGAAAAATTGCTGATATTATCCGTGATCAGGTTAATGCTTTTAATCAACCTCTAATTAAGCAAATCGATGTGGCGGGACCGGGATTTATCAATATCTTCATTTCCAATGACTGGATGATAGAAGCAATGAACCAAATATACACTCAAGGAGATGATTTCGGTAAAACTGATCACGGTCAAGGAAAACGAATTTTGGTCGAGTTTGTTAGTGCTAACCCGACGGGCCCTCTTAATATTGTTAGCGGCCGAGCAGCGGCAGTGGGTGATGCTATTGTCAACTTACTAAATGTTGCTGGTTATCAAGCCGTTCGTGAATTTTATGTTAATGATGCCGGAGGACAAGTATGGCGGTTAGGAGCATCACTGGACGCACGCTATCGTCAGCAACTCGGACAAGCGGACACGGAAATTCCTGAGGGTGGCTATCATGGTCAATACCTGATCGACCTGGCTCAGGAACTTCAGCAAGAGGTTGGTGGAAAATATCTGGAGTTAGACCCGTCAGAGCGAATCGAGGCTTTCCGAGACCTAGCCATCGAGCGTTTGTTAGCAGGACAAAAGCAATCGCTGGAACGATTCGGTGTCCATTTCGATGTCTGGACTAGCGAGATTACCATCCGCCAAACGGGAGCACCGGAGAAAATTATCCAGTTGTTCCAAGAACAAGGTTTGCTTTACCAATCGGATGGAGCAACCTGGTTCAAAATGACAACCTTTGGCGATGATAAAGATACGGTGATGATTAAGAGCGACGGCGAGTATACCTACTTCGCTCCTGATGCTGCTTATCATCAGGATAAATTTAATCGTGGTTTTGACACCTTAATCGATATTTTGGGGCCAGATCACCAAGGGCACGTCTTTCACCTGGAATCACTGGTCGAAGCCTTGGGCTACGATGAACAACGACTAGAGTGTTTAATCATTCAACAGGTCAACCTGATTGACCAGGACGGTAACCGAATCGATATGTCTAAACGGAAGGGACAGTTGGTTACACTGAATGATCTCCTGGATCAATTAGCAGAGGCCGTGGATGAACATTTTGCGGTTGATGTCGCCCGCTACTTTTTCCTCAATCGTACCAATAGTAGCCATCTCGACTTCGATCTTAATTTGGCGGTCACGCGAGCCACCGACAATCCGGTTTTTTATCTGCAGTACGCTCATGCCAGATCTTGCAGTATCTTCAGGGAAATGGCCGAACGTGAGTTTGCAGACTTTTCCTTTCAAGAGTCAGATTTGCAGTTACTCGAATCTGTAGACGAACAGCAGATAGTCAAGAAATTAGCCGAGTTTCCTGAATTAGTAGTAGTTGCTGCTAATAGCCGTCAACCTCATCGTGTGGTCAACTACCTACAAGACCTAGCAACGCAATTCCATACTTTCTACAATAAATGTCGAGTGCTGGATGCAGAACAACCAGATCTAAGTCGGGCTCGACTGGCGTTAGTCGCCTGCTTGCAAATTGTACTGCGAAACGGACTAAAATTACTCGGCATTTCGGCTCCCGAAAAGATGTAGCTTAATAGCATCGAATAACCTTGACAAGCGGAGGTAAACGTGGCAAATTGAAAATAGTGTCTCGGAGCTATCGATATTATCCTGATATAAAAGACCGGGAGCAATTGCTTGGTAGATCTATGCTAAGAACTTCAAGCTTGCTTTGCATATCAGAATCTGTAGGAAGAAATGGAGGTTAATAGAGTGACCCATCCGTTAGATAAAATAAAATCCGGCATTAAAATTTGCGCTCAGATGTCGCCCGAATCCACAGAGGAAGATTTCCAGTTTGTGACACAAATGGGAGTCGAATATACGGTACTATGGACGAATGCCTCACATGCTAGTGCTGAGTATTATAGACAGCAGAAGGATCGGTTTGCTGAACACGGCATCGAAGTCTTTGGTTTTGGCAACTCCGATGTTCACAATCAGGACGCAATTGTCCTGAATCTGGAGAATCGGGATGCCAAAATCGAGGAGTACAAACAGCACCTACGCAATCTTGGACAAGCCGGTATTCCATATACCACTTATGCACACATGGGTAATGGGATTTGGAGCACCGGTAGAGAGACTATCCGTGGTGGTGCATCGGCCAGAACTTTCGATCTCAACCAGGCGGAGGTCGGCCACTGGGGCGGGCGTCATTTTGGCCTACCTCTTTCGCACGGTCGAGAATATAGTCAAGAGGAGATTTGGGATAATTACACCCACTTCATTCAACAGGTTGCTCCAGTGGCCGAAGAGGCTGGCGTTTTAATCGGCATCCACCCGGACGATCCACCTGTGCCGCGCCTAGCAGGGATTCCACGTTGTATCTTTAGCAGTTTTGAGGGATATAAACGGGCAATGGAAATTGCTGATAGCCCCAATGTTGGCATCTGTTTCTGTGTTGGTTGCTGGTTAGAGGGTGGAGGCGAGTTAATGGGACTGGATGCTGTTGATGCCATCCGATACTTCGCCCAACGCGACAAAATCTTCAAGGTTCATTTTCGCAATGTCGACCAACCGCTGCCTCATTTTACCGAGACCTTTGTCGATAACGGCTACATGGATATGTACCAGATAATGAAGGTGCTACAACAGTGTGGCTTCAAAGGGGTGATGATTCCGGACCATATTCCGAGCATGGGTAGCAGTCACCAGGTCGGCACCGCCTATACCATAGCCCACATGCAGGCTATGAGAGATCGGGCTCAGGCGGAAGTGGCGGCCTAGTGAAAATAAGGTGGTGCAGATCAGACTATTGACCGGCACCACCTTGGAACCCGACTCAGCAGTTTCTTCAGACGATCCTTTTCGTATTACCTCACTATATTTAACTGATTTGTGATTGAATTAATTGGTGACAGCCATTAGATACTAGAGGTTACGCTGTAGAGTGAAAATAGGTTGAAGGGTTACGTTTTTTAGGCGTCTATTGCCGTTTGATCGGCTTTTCAAACTTAGCTCTCTTTTTGTGAGATTTAGGGGAGCATAAAACTTCGAGAGTTTGGCTGGATACATTGACCTGGCGACCTTTGAGCTTAGCCTTGCGCTTCTCCTAAAAAGCTAGCCTCTCTCCTTGAAGTTTTGAGACATACCAACAAGCAAGGTAGCCGGCTCCGACCATAGCATGGCGCCTTCGAAACCCAATACGTGAATTGTAAACGTTATAACAGGTTTCCTAAGCTTCATTTCAATTCATTCCTTCTCCACTTTTGAAAGTAAACGATGAAGTTATTGTTTGCAACTTAGAATCAGAGATCAGCTTACAGTTTCAGCAGGTCACGATTCCGCTTTTAGTCAGCTTCAATTCTTGCGATAATTGACCAAATGTACAGTTTGGTGAAATTATTATTGGATCGACAAATTTGCTGTTAATTTGGGTTTACGCTACGCATAATGGCTTTTTATTGTATGAATCTACGTAAATCCTATGGCTGAGATGGAAACGAACAACTATGGCAAAAACAATTATCACTGCTGCGGTGGTGGGATCAGGGGCAACCAAGGAGATGAATCCCGCAGTTCCCTATACCCCCAAGGATATTGCGCAAGCGGCTATCGAGTGTTGGCACGCCGGTGCTGCAGTTACACATATTCATGTCCGCGAACCTGAAACCGGTATTGTATCTTCACGACTTGAACTCTTTCAGGAGGTGGTCGATCGGATCCGGCAAGCCTGTGACATTATTATCAATCTGACGACAAGCGGAGGAAATATTAAAGGCGATAATATCATTGAAGAACGACTTGAACCGGTGATGCTACAACCTGAAATTTGTTCGCTTGATATCGGCTCTATGAACTTCGGCACGGGTGTCTTTCTCAACCCACCAGAGTGGGGAAGGGCCGCGGCCAAACGGATGCGTGAGCATAATGTCAAGCCAGAGATCGAAGTTTTTGACGCTGGCCATATCCGTCAGGCTATCCCACTGATCGACGAAGGCTTGTTTGATGATCCACCCTATATTCAATTGTGTATGGGGGCAGGTTGGGGTATCGAAGCCACCCCGGAAAACCTGCTCTTTATGAGGGGATTGTTACCTCCAGATCTCCCTTGGTCTGTTTTAGGAGTAGGGCGGACGCAGTTACCGATGATCACAATGGGTATTCTTTTAGGTGGCCATATTAGGGTCGGTTTTGAAGACAACATCTACTTGCGGAGAGGAGTTCCGCTAGAAAGCAATGCTCAGATGGTCGATATAGCGGTGAAACTGGTCGAGCAACTACAAGGTGAAATTGCTACGCCTGACGATGCGCGACAGATACTAGGATTAACTATGGGGCAACGAATTGATTAGAGTGTATCCTAGATTTTGTGTAAATGGCAATTTGGGTTAAGTCGAACTGACCCCGGATAAGACACAAAGAAAACCAATGGAACTTAACGATACACTCATTGATGAACTTCTCAAAGGCACCAAAACGCCAGAAGATTTTTTGGTCAAAGATGGACTCCTCAAACAGTTAGCAAAACGCCTTGTGGAACGGATGCTGGATGAGGAACTGACCGATCATCTTGATTATGAGAAAAATGACATCGCTGGTAGAGATAGTGGCAATTTCCACAATGGTCACACCAATAAAAACATACTAAGAGACTGTGACAGCAGTTTCCAACCTCAACTAATCCCAAAAACAAAACCCGATTCCCGGGTTTTGATGAAAAAGTTATCTCACTCTATGCTAGAGGGATGATCAACCAAGAGATACAAGGGCATCTGTGACTTGAATTCACGTAATACTTTTAGCTTCAAGTTTTTGATTATCTGCTTCAAACACAATTCATGCGATCAGTCAAGTAACATCCAAGCAGTTAACAATAAGTGATTCTTTTGGACATGAACCCCATAAAATAGGATTTGATCCTTCAGGAGAGTAGCTTGACACAAAATGACGACAATTTAGAAACAGCGATATATTTTCACCAACAAGGTGATTTAATGAGAGCAGAATCGATATAGTGCTAGTGGCAGGAAACTTCGGTCAATCACTACTAGCAGCACCAGCTATGGCGGCTAAGATAGAACTAAGCACAGAACAGAAGCGTCACATAGCTTCAGCTATTGACCAACTAGAGTCTAATATTAGTCGATCTACTGCAGAAGAAATGGCACCTAATATACTGAAGGCAATCCTACCTGAGAGACTGCCAACTCAAACCCGACTGTTAGCTAATTATCCCAATCCATTTAATCCCGAAACTTGGATCCCCTTTGAGCTAAGTCAGGATACGAAAGTGATTGTCACTATCTATGATGTGCAAGGTAACTCTGTGTGCCAACTGGAGTTGGGGATGATAATGGCGGGTAAATACGTGACAGCGGACCAAGCTACCTATTGGGATGGCAAGGGTGAAACGGGTGAGACTGTAGCCAGTGGCACTTACTTTTATCAGCTGAGAGCCGGCGACTATACTGAAATAGAGGCAATCCGGATCAAAATGTCGATCTGCTTTTCTGGTTTAGATAGGCCTCATCTAAGCACTAAATTTGTGGCGGGTTATGTTCTTTGCCTCTTATTGTTGAGTCTGCGGGCACAGGAGGAAGGAAACCTGCACCTGTGGCGACTAATGTCGTAGCCAAACAGATGCGATGGGTAGAAATTACTTATGACTTGGATGATGTGGATGATGACCTGATGAAGGTTAAGCTACTGGCTTCGTCTGATGGTGGTAACAGCTTCGATTTGCTGGTTAATAGTACAGAAGGTGACATTGGTGGAGGAATTGCCAGTGGTAAAGGTAAGACTATCATCTGGCATGCTGGGCAGGCTGCACCTAATTTCTACCACACTAATGTGTTTTTTGAAGTGGTAGCGGATGATGGTGTGAAGCCGAAAGACAGGTCAGAGATGATACTGATACCAGCCGGTTTATTTGAGATGGGAGACCACTTTAATGAAGGAAGTAATCGTGAACTGCCGGTACATAGAGTAAAACTCGATGCCTTCTATATAGACACAACTGAAGTTGCAGTTGGTCAGTTCAAGAGATTTCTTAATCAAACTGGGTATAAGTATGGTGGCAATTGGCATAAGATAGACAGGTATTCACCCACAGATGATCATCCAATGACTTATGTGAAATGATGGGATGCGATGGCATATGCGGAGTGGGTCGGCAAGCGTTTACCAACTGAAGCGGAATGGGAGTACGCTGCTCGTGGAGGATTGATAGGTAAACGGTATCCCTCTCGGGGCAATTTTGCGGATAAAAATGCGGACGCCTTTTTAAGACAGATCTCTCAGGATTTAGATTTCCTGGTAAATATGAAGGTGGATGATGGCCATGGTGTGACTGCGCCAGTTGGTAGCTTTGAACCTAACGGGTACAGGCTCTATGATATGGGGGGAATGTATGGGATCGGTGTCTGGTGAGTGGGATAGGGATCATTACAGTAGAAGTTCAGGAAGGAATCCTCTGGCGGGAGATGCCAATATTGGTGAGTTAATTAAAGAGGATAACAACATTGGGAATTATTTGTTTCATCCCAACTAGAATCCTAACCCTGATATTGAGCCAGGCATCCCCGATTCAGACATGCATAGATACTACCGGATAATGCGAGGTGGAAGTTGGAACCACAGAGCTCACGAACCGCGCGTTTCCTACCGGGGTTTTAGTAGTAATACAGTTATTGCAGTTGGTAGTGGTTATGGATTTCGTTGTGTCGTTGATTTTCCAAAACTCAATCCAGAAGGTAAGGTTTGGGATGGAAACTGGCAGCCTGAACCACTGCCCATTAGCCCACTTTCAACATCAACATGGTGTCCGCTCCCTCCCAACTGTGCCAGTAAGCGTCTGAAATCGTGTGTATGAACCCGTGGAAGAATTTTCAAGACGCCTTTTGCTGCTGCCAGTAGCTCTGCCAGTGGTGGTTGAGAATCAGTTGTCGGAAAGTAACCATGTTTTCTTCTCCTTGACGACTCCAATTTTGGACCCTCAATTTCAGACGGCGGCAGATCAATAAATTAATCGTCTTTTCAATCCAGACTGAACTGATAAAATACCCCTTTCGGCGCGATGTCTGGTAATCAACTATTGAGTCCAGGTTGTTTCTCAAGTACAGATAGAACGACTGCAAACTGGTTTGCCCCAATTTGGTCTGGGCTTTATTAAGCGGGCGGGATAGCCCCAATTGTTGGCCTAGACTTCGACCAGATTGCAGCGCAGCCACGGTTTCCCCTGCCACAGCCAAATTGATAGCATCTTTCCGATCAACCCCATGACGCTTTAGCCAATCGATCGTTTCCCCTACCCGTTTTTTTAGATGCCAGCACCTCCAATCTCAGCCTGGCTTGGAGGTGCTGGTTTTTGGCCAGTTGGCTAATCCATCTGGCCCCATAGGCCAAGACGATGAGTTCGGTATCCTTCTTAACCTCCATCCCTGTGGCGCAACAAAACAGCCGTTGACCAAATTCTAATACTGATTGGCAACGGCCAACATACTGTTTGTTCAGCCGAAGGTTCCTCCCTTTACTGACTCTAATCCTCGGCTCAGTAAATACAATGCTGGCTTTGGCCTGCAAAAATGGCTTCCCTAGCTGAGCATTGATGAAAGTGCCACCAATACCCATGTAAATTGGCTTAGCCGACCAAGCTTGGTTCTCTGAGTGGCTGTTTTTGGCTGAAGTTTCCCTTTTCGGTTCCTCAACCAGAGTTTCCATGCTCTCAATCAAGGCTGACCAATAGGCCGGATCATGTTTCTCCTTCAATTGAGTCTTGGCGGCTACCGTTGGTTTGGAACATAGCCATTGAATATGGCCCGGGCTGAGCTCAACTGATACTGGGTTTGGCAGGACCTCAGCTACTTGACGAAATGGCCAGGAGGTGCCACAGAGAATGACCACTTTTCTCAGTTCTAGTGTAATGTTACGTTTGGGCTAAGCTTCAACAACGTCAATGGTTGAGGGATTATGCTGAAGGTGTGTCGGCAATGCTGACACTTCCGTCGAGGTAGAGTGAAATCAACCTGACCGAAAATGGTCTTCAGCTTCCTGGGACGGCTTCCGACCGAGAAGCTTCGTTTTTTTTGACAATCTGGACAGGCCGAGGAATCCAACTCCGACTGTTTATGACGATCAATTATCTGTGACAGCAGCCAGGAGAGAATCTCCGGCTTTATTTTTTGGCCCAGTTGATTCACATACTGTTCCAAGTGGTCGATGAATTCCAGGTCATTTGGAACCTCGACGGTCAGTTGGTATCTTTTTCATACCAGACGTCCTATCTAGAAAATAGTCTGATTCAGAGAAGGTTGAAAACCATCTAACCACTTGGCCAATTGAGTCGGTCTCGAGATTCGGGCCACCAATTCCCTCATTAGGCGTATATTTCAGTCGCTGAGGGACCAAATCTAATGAGTTGAAATGAAACTCACAGGCAGGCAATGCCGATGAGACCAACCTTTTAAGCATAAAAAAGCATACACACGATTTCAGACGCTTACGGCCATTATATAAGCGTGCGAAATCGTGTGGGTGACTTAGATCCATTTGATCACAGAGCTAACAGCTAAGAAATAGATTGATCAAATGCCGAGATAATTGTCATCCTTTTCATGGCGTAGCCGATTTACAGGAGACTAAGCCATGAAAACCATACAACTTAGCCTGCAAGT